>JAEEGK010001444.1_pt1 | contig 59617 bp, 34 predicted proteins | sample 8958771 | NCBI WGS metagenome assembly JAEEGK01 (sample SAMN16246547, study PRJNA631951) | gut metagenome | biome: gut microbiome; feature: rumen; material: SC-attached | host: Bos | place: Iran: Karaj | collected 2018-10 | reverse complement strand
ATTATTAATTTTCTAGAATAAAATGAATAAACTTTTATAAAAAAAAAAAATTAAAAAAAAAAAAATAATTTAAAATGGGAACAGAAAATATAAAATCCCAAAAAAATTCAAATATAGAAAGTAAAGAAAACATCACATCAAATGAATCCTTTAGCGAAAGTATATATAATAATAATCTCTAACATAAAAAAAAAAAATATAGCAATATCAAAAAACTCCTTTGAATACATATCAATAATAGGTCGTGGTGGTTTTGGTAAAGTATGGAAAGTATTAAATAGAAAGAACAAAAAATACTACGCAATGAAAGAAATGTCAAAAGCAAAAATAATAGATAAAAGAAGTGAAAAAAGTGTAAAAAACGAAAGAGATTTACTTTCAAAAATAAACCATCCCTTCATAGTAAATATGCATTATTCATTTCAAGACACAAACACATTATATTTAGTAATGGATTTATTAACAGGAGGAGATTTACGATATCACATATGTAAACAAAGAAAATTTACAGAATCTCAAAGTAAATTTTTCATAGCATGTATTTTATTAGGATTAGAATATTGTCATAGAAATAAAATTATTCATCGTGACATTAAACCAGAAAATTTAGTTTTAGATTCAAATGGTTATGTTCACATAACTGATTTTGGTATTGCCAAAATACAAAAAAGTCACAATTCAAAAGAAACAAGTGGGACTCCTGGTTATATGAGTCCTGAAGTAATGTGTGGACAAGATCATACTATTTTAGTTGATTATTTTGCTATTGGTGTTATGGGGTATGAATTTATGAAAGGTTATAGACCTTATTTAGGAAAAAGTAGAAAGGAAATTAAAGAAAAAATGATTAGTCATCAAGCTCATGTTAAAAAAAATGAATTGTATGATTGGAGTGAAGAAAGTTGTGATTTTGTTAATAGATTACTTATGAGGAAACCTTGTTTAAGATTAGGTTATAGAGATTTTTTAGAAGTTAAAGGACATAAATGGTTTTTTAATTTTAATTGGAAGGATTTGTATTTAAAAAAAATTGTTTCACCTTTTATTCCTATGAAAGGTGATAATTTTGATTATAAATATTGTAATGCTATTGAGAAACAAGGGATTAACACTATGGAAAGATATTCTGAAATTGTTATGAAAGAAGATTATGTTTGGGTTTTTAAAGATTATTTTTATTTTAATAGGTATACTGATTATATTGATAATTGTTTTGAGAATATTCATGAAATTTTGTATAATGATAAAAGAAATAATCATAGTCATCATCATTTTAATAATTATAAAAGAGAATTTGAAGAGAATAAAAATAGTAATTCTAATGAATATTTTAAAGATAATGTTGATAAAATTGTATATAATATTAAAAAATTAAATAAAAAGAAGAATAAAAAAAATGAATTAAATAATAAATTATATGAAAATTTTAAAAGTCAGAAAATACCAAAGAAAAAAAATTATATTCATATAAGAGCAAATAGTGCTTTAAGTATAGGAACAAATCAAGCTTTTTTTGAAGCAAATAATTATATTAATGATAGGAAAATGAAAAGAAATCAAAGTTTACTTAATAATAAAATGTTAATAAAAGAAAGTAGTTATATTGTTCCATTAAATGATACGAATAAAAATAATGAAAGTAATGGAACAAATAATACAAAAGAAAATAATTTCAGTAAAACAATGAGAATAAGTAAATCATCAAAATTTATGAAATTTGTTAATAATTAATTAAATATATAATAATATAAATAACTTTTTTCAATAATAATATAAATTACAAAAATTAAAAACTTTAATTTAAATAAAAATATTTATTTTTTTAAGAATAAATCTCAGAAACAATATTAACAACAGTAGAAGTCCATCCATTAAAAGGATTATTTCTCATTCCCATTCCATTTTTATCAGAATAATTTTCATAAAAAACATTAGTACCTTTCCAAGATAGATAAATACTTTTAATAACATTATTTCTTAATTTTTCATAAATTGTCTTAGCCAAACTACTTTTATCAATATAATAAATATATAAACCTCTCAAAGTTAAATAATTAATACAAATCCAAATATTTCCTCTCCAATAATCTTCTCCTGAATGATACAATAAATCACTTTTACTTAAACTTCTAATTCCAAAATCAGAAAATAATTCATTTTCATCACTAAGATACTTTAGCAAATTTTCAAAAGCAATTTTATCTTTTTCAACATCTAAAAAACCAAAAAATAAAGGAAATAAATTAACATAACCTAAATGAGGATTATGTGTATTTTCTTTTATTTTAAATTCATCTCTATCTTCTAATTTCTTACTAACTTTACATTTTTCACAATTACAATGATTTTCACTATTACCACACCATCCAAATTCAGAACAACAAGGTTGATTACTATAAGGATCACATTCAGCATCTTGTCCTAAAGAATTTTTAGCATTAATTCCACATTGTCCATCTCCTCTCCAGAAAATAGGAAAAATTTTTCTAGGAAATTTACTATTTTTAATTTTTTTAAATTGTAATCCTAAAAAATCAGAATAAATTCCTAATTCCTTATTAAATAAATTATTTCTAATATTATCATCAATTAATTTTATTTTCTTATCATAAAATGATATTGATTCATTATCAATAACATAACTAATATTTTTTAAACAAGTTAAAAGTTCCTTTATCCAAATATTTAAATCTAAATGATTTTCTTCATCATTAGGAACCATTCCTCTTGGTAAATCATCTAATCCAGAAGGGAAATTATGTGAAGAATCTCTACCATACCATTGATAATTATTATTTTTTTTTTGTGTATTATCATACCATTTATACCATAATTTTAATTTATTATAAATTTTTTTTATAAATAATTTCATATTAATATCTTTTTCAGCTTCATTTACAATATTATAATATTGTAAAAAGGTATTAATAGGAAAAATTAAAGTAGGTGGATTTGCAATTAAAATATTTTGATTAATAAAATCTGAAGGGACTTGATTTTCTGATTCAAAACCTCTTATTTGTTCTCTTGGAATATAACCATTTAAACTCATTGTATTTAACCATGAATTAATAATATCCATTGATAATTTAATATTCCATTTTGATATTATAATATTATGAAATCCTTCATCCCATAAAAATCCTCTTGCAAAAAATGATCTACATGGTGTTGCTGTAAATAAACCTTTTTCTTTCATTATTTCATTATTTATTTCTTCACTTTCTGAATTATCCTCATTTATTTTTATTGAACCATAAAAATAACCAATTCCTCCTAAAATGTTACTTAATGCTTCTTCGGTTAATTTATTTATATTTGATATTTGATTTTTATTTATATTTATTGGAAATTTTTTTGTAAATTCATTTTTAAATTCTTTTTCTTTTAATGTGAATAAATCATATAATTCTTTTTTTGATATTTGATTTAATTCTTTTGTTGAATAATTTATGTTTATTTTATATTCTGTTGATGTTAATGGTAATACAAATTGAATTGCTATTACATTTGGTTGTTTTGTTGTTCCTTGTTCATCAAATGGGAGAAATGAATAAGAAATGTGTTTTTCTATTTTTGTATTTTGAATATCATCTAATTCATTTATTATATATTGTTTAATTCTCCAATTTTGTTTATAATCTCTTCTATATTTTTGAAAATTTGAATATTTTATTTTTTCATTTTTTAAAGAATCTTTATCTAAAGTTATTTTAATTTGACTATTTAATTTTGAAAATTTCATTAAATCTATTTTATATTCTAAATCGTTTTCTTTTTCAGGTTTATAAAAAGTTTTATCTGATATTTCAAAATTTTCTAAAGCAAAATATAATATTATTCCTATATTTTGTTTTTGTTCATTTGTTTTAATATTTTTTATTGAAATTTCAGAATCCCAAATTTGATTTTCTTCATCATATTTTCTTTTAATAAATTTAATATTTAAATTTGTATTTCCTGATTGATCAATTAATTCTTCATGTCCATAATCAATTCCATTATGATAATGCCAAAAATATCTTATTTTATCTTTTTGATTACATTCATGTCTTAATTTATCTTCTAAATTTATTTTATTTGATTCTTCTTCCATTGTATACCACATTATTCCAAAAACATTTGTTTTTGGTTCTTTTTCTTTTAATGAAAAATATAAATTTGGTTTATATGTTCCCCATAAAAATTGACTTCTATGTTTATTTGAAAATAAAGTTTCATAATCATCATTACAAAATGAAATAAATGGAAGAATAATAAATAAAAAGAAATAAATGAAATATTTTTTCATTTTAAATAAATTATTATTTTTTTATAAATTATATAAAAATTTATTATTGATTAAAAACTATTTATACAAAAAAAACTAAATGATACATCAAATAATATTTTCCTAATTAAAAGACCAAATTTTAACAGTACCATCTTGTGAATAAGAAGCAATTAAATTATTTTGTAATTGAATAAAACCAAAAATCCAATTTTTATGTGATTGATTAATTTCTTGAATACATTCATAATTTTTATAAACTTTAATATTTTTACTCATTCCTCCAACTAAAAAAAATCCATAATCTAAAACACAAATACCTAAACAACCAAAAGAATTATTTATATTTTTAATAATACTTCTATTTTTAATTGATATAATTGATATTATAGAATGATAATCACCACCAACAATAATATTATCATCATTTAATATATTTAATCCATCTGATCCACAACAAATTGCTTCTTTTATATAATTAAAACATTCATAATTATTTAAATTCCAAAATTTTGTTCCCTCATATCCAGAACTTATTAAAATATTTTTTTTTTCTAACAGTAATATTGATCTAATTCTATCTTCATTTAATAATATTGTTGTACATTCATGTTCATTATTATTTTTTTCTTCCCAAATTTTTATTTTTTTATCATTTGAACATGAAATTATATTACCATTTGAATCATATAATACTTTATATATCCAATCTGTATGTGCATTATTAATTTTTTCATTTTCTTTAAATTCATTTTCAATTTTAATCCATGTTTTAATATCTTTAAAAGAACATGTTACGAAATTATTTTCATCTTTTACATTTACATAATATATTCCATTTTCATGACCATTATTTATTTCTTTAATTTTTTCAAATTGTGAATTATAAATACAAATTGATTTATTTTCTGAAACTGATATAAAATTACCTGATGGAAATATTGACATTGAAGTTACACTTATTTGATGATTAATTGTATATATACTATGTAAATTTGTATTATTTTTTTCTTTTTTTTTATTTATTTTTATTTCTTCAGTTTGATTTTCAAAAATAAATGTTAATATTAAATTATCATCTTCTTCTTTTATAAAAATTAATTTCTCTTCTATCATTGTTTTAATCAAGAGTATGATATCATTTATATTATAAAATGATTTAAAAGAATTTAGGTTTTGAAAAAATTCTATTTGAAAATTATTCTCATAAATTATATTTGAATCACAATTTTTAATACTTATATTAAATGAATTTAAATTTGTATTCATATTTATTTCCCAAAAATCAAATTGTAATTTAAAAATAATTTCATTATTTGTTAATTTTGATTTATTTGTTAACATTAAATAATAATAAAATTTAAATTTATTATTTTAAGAGAAAAAAAAAATAAATATTAAAACAATTTATTTATTATTATATGAATTATTTTATTATTCAAAATTAATATTTCCAAAAAAAAAAATCTTATAAAAAATATATATTCAAAATACTGAAATTTAAATATATTTATTTATTTTATAATAATCATATAATTAATTAAGATGTTATTTTAAAAATTTATGGAAAAATTAGGAGAAATCATTATTAATATTAAATATATATTATTAATATATTAAAAATGGAAGAAAAAATAGAAATTGAAAAATCAAATGGAAATGAAAATCAAAATCAAAATCAAAATGAAAATCAAAATGAAAATGAAAATGAAAAAGAAAATCAAATAGTAATTGAAGATATAGAAATATTTGAAAAAGATGAAAATAAATCTATAAGTAAAAAAAAAGAAGAAACAATAAATTTCTCAACAAATCAAATTCAAGAAATAATTCATCTTAATAATGATAAATATCAATGTGGTTTAAATGAAGAAAATAAAATAATAAAATCAATAACTTCTTTTAACAATATTTTAATAAATAATGATTTAGATGAATCAGAAAAAATAATATCAAATCCAAAAATATTTATTAAAAATAAAAAAACTGAATTATGTGATAATCTATATAATAATAAAAAAAATTATTCAAATATTATATTGAAAAACAAATTAAAAGATTATGATAAATTAGAAAAAACAATAAAAAATTTTTCATTTTCAAAAGATATTGAAGAAAATGAAGATTTAAGATTATCAATAATTGGTAATCCATTATCAAAATTATTTAAAGCTGAATTAGAAAAAATTCTTCTTTTACAAAAAGAATATTATTTAAAAAAATTTAAAAATAATAGTAATTATAAATATGATTTAAGACCAAATATAGATGAAAATTTAGGTTATAATAATATTCCTCATTTCTTATTTAATAGAGTAAATGATTTTGATGAGGGTTCATTTGAAGAAGAAATAGAACAAGAAAATATAGATGATGATGATAATAATTCAATGTCAGATAATTAGTCAAATTTATTATTTTAAATATTTTTTATTTTTATTATTAATCTTTATTCAAATAGTAAATAATATGATAATTGATTTGAAAATAAAAATTCTTTATTTTTTTTTCTTTTCTTTATTTTTAAACATCTTATAAATATTCAATTCTTTAAGAATGATGAACAAATATTTTATTTTACTAAAGATTTTTAAAAAACAAATAAATATAATTTTTTATTAAAAAAGAATTCATCAAAATAAAAAAAATTAAAATTAAATTTTAAATTAATCAATTTTTTTTGATTTGAAAAAAATTGAATAAAAAATATACAGATTTAAATTTTAATTTGGAATAAAAATGAACTTTAATAATTAGCGCCTTAAATTGTTATTATTTTTTCGAATAAATTTAAAAATGAAAGTAGAATATTGTGATATAGACTATTTTCCAAATAACACATTAAAAAATAAAAATTTTTACTATGTATTACCAGAATTACCAAAGTCAGAAAAGATAACTTTATCTAAACAAATAGATAAATGTGGAGGTGTAAAATAAAATATATAACTTAATATAGAAAGTAACTTTAAGTCTCTCTCCTTCATCAATTGTAGTAATTGAAAGTAGAGAAGATTTAAATTCAAGAAATATTAAAGAAGAATTTAATGCATTTGGTTATATTTATCTTCATTTTAATTCTCATATTGAAAAAATTATTTTAAATGAAAAAAGTAAAAGTTATATTAAAGTAATTACAAGAATTGATTTATTAAATAAAATTGATATGTTTGAACATCTTAAATTTGAGGATTTTTTTAATTTTGGTCTTCCAAAAAATATTTCAAATAAAGCCTTAATTGCAATTGTTTTTAAATACAAAACAAAAAAAGCAATTAAGTATTTTGATTTTGTTAAAAAACATAAAAAAAATAATAAGGAATATTTTAATATTCCAATTTATCATGAAGAAACTCCAGAAGATTTTTCTTTATTTTGTACTGAAAAAGAAAAAAAATCAATTGAAACTTATATAAAAAAATATAGAAATAAAATAAAAGAAGAAATAAATGAAAAAGAAGAAGAAAATAAATTAATAGAAGAAATATCACCATCAAAAGAAAATTATTTATGTAAATTATGTGCATGTAGATTTCATTCATATGAAGAACATTTAAATTCAACTTTACATAAAGAAAATATAAAACAAAATGAAAATTTATATAATAGAATTAATTCAACTTTTACAAGAATATTTAATTACTATAATCAAAAAGAAAATTACAATTTAAAAAGTGAAATTATTAGTATGAGTTTTTCAGATTCTGAAATTTCAACTCGGTCATTTGATTTTAATACTCAATCTTTAATTACTACTCAAAATACAAATCCTTCTTTTGAATTATTTAAAACTCCTCCTTTACCTATTCAAGATAAAATTGTTGAAGATACTCAAAAAGTTGTTGATAAAAGAACTATTAATCAATATTTAAATGAAAATAAAAATAGTATTTTAGTTAATCATGCTGCTTATATTCATATGTCTCAGTTACAAAATGCTCAAATTTTAAAATATTATCAAAAAAAAGAAAAATTAAATAAAAAAAAAGAAAAGAATAAAAGTTTAAATTAGATTAAATAATAATTCTTGAATTAATTTGTTTTTTAAAAAAAATAAAAATGCAAAATTTTTTAAAAAAATAATAATAATTTAAAATGATATTTCTTCCATTTTATCTTCTTCTTTAATTGAAATAATTGATTCTAATCCTTCATAAATTTTAATATCTTCAAACAAAGCAGAAATATTATCACTTCCATTTTTTTTAGCTAAATCATATAAATCATCTAATTCTTCAGATTCAATAGTTAAATCTGGATTTAAATATTGAAAACATTTTGCAGAATCATGATAAACACATAATTTATTTAAATTTAAATCTTTCTAAAAAAATTAAAAAATTAAAAAATATACTCTATAAATTGAATTTTCATTTGAAAATTGTTTTAAAGCTCCATTTTCAGATAATAAAATTAAACAATCAATAGCATCAATATAACAACAAATTGCAATTGGCGGCTCACCATTTACATCTGGATTGTTTATATATTGTTTATTTAATGATGGTATATTTAATATTTCTTTTAATAAAACTGTATTGTTATACCAACATGATAAATGAAATATATTCCATTTATTCTATATTTTATTCATTTATAATTATATAATTTTTTTTTGTTTTACTGGTTCTATATTTATTTGACATATTTCGTTAATATCATTTTTCTGAGTACTTAAACATACTTCTTCAAAGTTTTTCCCTTTTTTAATTGATTTTTCTAAATAATCTTCTATTGTATTTATATATTTTTCATTTTTTCCTCCCATTATTTTTAATTTAATATTGAATTTTATTTTTTAAAAATATTTATTAATTTTAATTTAATTTAATTAATTAATAATATTTATTTTAATTTAAAAAAAAATAAATTAAAAAAGTATAAAAATGTTTAAGTAATAAATAAAATTAAAAATTTTATTTTCCAATAAAAAAAATTATATAAATATTTATTAACCATCAACAATTAAATAATAAAAATTACTCTATTTTTTAAATTGTTTAATCCTTTTTGAAATTTGCCGAACAATTTTCCATCTAATATTATAAATATTTTTATCTTTTCTTCTACTAAGCATATATTCAATTCCCATATCAATATCAAATTTTTTTTGTTTTTGACTTTTACTTCTCTGTGCTCTTCTCTTAATATTTTTCTTTTTTTTATTTTTATTTAAAGGATCAAGAAAAGTTACTTTTTTTTTACTACTATTATTACCAATATCATCAAAATCATCATCATTAAAAATATTATCTATAAAATTTTTTTCTTCAGGAGCACTATGATAACCTAAATCAAATTCATCTTCTTTATTTTTTTTATCATATTCTTTTTCATCTTCTTCTATTGATTCTAAATTCTTGATTTTAATATTATTTTTACTTGATTTTTTCTTTTTTTCTTTATTATTATTTTCATTATTATTTTCATTATTATTTTCATTATCTTCATCATCAAATGAAAAAATTGAATGATATCCTTTCTCATTTTCTCTTTCTAGACCAAATTTTATTTTCATTTTATTAATTTTTGGTAAAGTTTTTGAAGATTCTGATTTATTTTTTTTTTTATTTTTACTTAATATATCTACATCTTTTGGTGTATTTTTTAACCAATCTTTAATTAGATATTCTATATCTGATTTTAATCCATTAATTAAGTTTTCTAAATCACTTTTATTTACTAAAATTTCCTCATCATCTTTTACTATCATACAATATATTTCATTATCATTTTCTTTTTTAATTGATGATGTTTTTATTTTCTTTTCAATTCCATGAATATCTTTTATTATTATTTCTTTTTCTTTTATTCCATTTTTTATTTCTAGATTATTATAAAGTTTTTTATTCAAATTATTATCACTATAATTTTTATTTGGAATTGTCATAGTATTATACCTATTTAAATTATTTCTATTAATAAAATCTTTTGAATTACCTTTATTTTTATTATTTAAATTTTCATAATGATTATTTTTATTTAACTTATTATTATTAGTATTTATATTTATTCCATTATTACCATTACTATTTAAATTTATAAATTTATTATATATATTATTTTCTTCTTTTTTTTCTTCAATTTCACTATTAAATACTAAAACAGGAGTATTATTGGTATCATAAACTTGTATAATTTCTACATCTTTTTTAGGATCATTAAATTTATTTCTAATATTAGCAATTGCCTCTTCAGGTTGAGGAGGTAAAAATATTATTTCCTTTGGGTCAATTGATACTTTTAAATCTTTTACTTTAATTGGAACTTTTTTATTTTTTCCATAAATTGTAAATAAATAATATTCATTTGATAATTCTTCATGCTCATTTTTTAAATCATCAATTAAAAAATAATTTTCTTCATTATTATTTGTATTAACTAAACTTATATAATTTTTTGGTTCTTTTATTTTTTCAATTTTACTTTTTGAAACTCTAATTGTTTCATCATTTATATCAGGAATTTCATATTTATCAAAATATTTTTTTGGATTATGTTGTAAAATTAAATTAATATAAGATTTATCACATAAATGAATTTTTTTATTTTCATCTTTGATTAATTGATAAATTTTATTTCCATTTGATTTTTTTAATAATTCATCTGCATAATCTTTTGATGCCCTTTCAATTTTATAATTATCTTCTTTATTTTTATTGTATGCGATTTTAATATTTGATTTTCTTACATTAATATCATTTCCAACAAAATCAATTAAATTTATTTCATCTTTTGAATTATCATTTATTCCTTTTAATAAATCTTTTTTACTTACTAAATTCTTTTTTTCTTCAATTTCATTATCATCATTATTAATATCATAAATAATTTCAATAAATTCTGGTAATTGTTCATTTTTTTCAAAATCTTTTTTATTAATTTTTGTTTTTGAATTTGGGTTATAAAAATCATCATTATAACTTTCTATAGCAGGAACTTCATATTCATTTATGTCACTTGTATCTTTTTGTATATCTTCTATTATTTTTTGAGGAACTAAAAAATTTCCTATTTGTTTATATATTATTGTATTTTTTAAATCATTTTCTAAATTTTTATTTATTTGTTCTCCTTTTTGTGTTTGAAATGGTATATCATTTTCATTTATTTTTTCTATTAAAATATCTTTTGGTTTAATTATAAAATTTTTATTTTTATAATTCGTTAATAAAAGAAATTCATTTAAATTTGTATTATTTATAATTTGATTTAATAATTCTTTTTTATTAACAATATTACTTTTACCATTTGATTTATCAATTACTTTAAGATAATAATTATCTTCATTATTATATTTTTCTTCAATTTCCTGTTTTGAAATATCTATTGTATTATTTGTTAAAAATTCTTTTACTTTAAAATTATCATATTCACTTGTATCATTTATTATTTGATTAATTAAATTATAACTAACTAATTGTTTATCATTAACTTCTAAAAGTGAATTATTTTTCTTATTAATATTTTTTAAAATATCATCTTTTTTTTTTTTTTTTATTTCTTCAATTTCTTCTTTATGTAATAAATGATGAATTTCTTCTTGAAGAGGAAAAGTCATTTTCTTTAATTGAACTTTCCTCCATCTATTTTTAGGGAAAGAACTTGGAATATTTGCAATTTGATTTAAACATTTCCAATTATCTAGTGCTTCAGTAATTCTACTTTTTAAAGTCATTGTTGAATAATCATTATTTGATTTTATTTTAAAATATATATTTTTATCATCAAATTTAAAATGATTAATTTTATTTTTTGGAATTAAAACAATATCATGATTACAATTTTCAACCTCATAAAAATTATCTATATTACTTTTATTATGTTCTTCATTATTATCATTTATATTATTAATATTAAAATGAACATGATTATTTTTTTTTGAATTTTTTACTTTAAGTGAATAAGAATGTTTAAGTAATTCAATATAATCTTTTCTAATAAATTCTTTATTTTTGTCAAAATCTTCAATCTCTACAAAAATATTTCTATTATTTTCCATTTCATTATAAAATTCAGTTTTCATATATTCAATTTCTAATAAAATATTATTATAAACATTTAAAATTTCCCTTAATTGATTGTCAATAGGATTTATATTTTGAATTTCACATTTTTTACTTTTATCTTCATTTTCAATAATTTTATATTTTAAATTTTCATGATCTTTAATAGTATCGTTAATTTTCATTCTATTAGCTTTACTAGATAATCTTCTAATTTTATTTTTTCTAACTTTTTCTTCAATTGAACTTAAATTTTCTAATTCTTTAATATTCATAAATGAAGTTAAATCTCTTTCTTCAAAACCTCCCATAAGTAATATTTTTTTAACAGAATAATCTGAAATTGGAGTTTTTCCATTCATTGAATATGATTCTATATTTTTTAATAATCTTTTTAATTTAGGATCAAATTTACTTCTTGATAATAAAAGTGAATGAAAATATTCATATCTTAATTTTGTTATAACTATTTCTATTATTGATAAAATTTCTATAAAATTTGTGTCAGATAATAAATATATTTTTTTAAAGGAATTTTTAGTTATTTTTATTACATGTGATAATTTTTCTGTATCTGGTAAAAAACGATTTTCTGGTTTTAATACAAAAAATGATGATGTTTTATCTAAAAGATTTAAATATTTCGGTTCTACTGAATATTGGACTGATTCATTTTCATCTATATCATCTTTTTTTTCTGACATTATTTTTTGTATTTTAGAAATAAATTTTTAAAATCACATTAAATCATTTTTTAATATTATTTTATATTATGTATATTATTTATTTGTTTTTTATTTATATGTGTTAAATTTTAATTTATTTTATTATCTTTTATATATAATTAAAAAGAACTTTGCAAAATATTTTGTTATAATAATAATTTTAAAAATTTTAATTGTAATTTTTATAAATAATAAAAAATTAAAAAATTAATTTGAATATATTGAAAATAAAAGACAAAGAAATTAAAAATAATATTTATTTTTATTTTATTTTTTATGATTTGAATTAATAGTTTCATTATTATTTTCTTCATATATTATTATTGAACCTATAAATATTGAAAATTTTTAAATTCTTATCTTATTTAACTTTTTAATATTAAAAAAATTCTAAGTTCTATTAATTATTCTTTCATTTCGCTGTTTTTAAAATCATATAAATAATTAGTGATAAAATAAATAATAAATTATTAATTTATTTTCATAAAATGTTTGAAAATAATGAAGAAGGAGTTATTGATTTAGTTGAAAAATTAAATATTGAAAGACCAGTAATGACATCATATGATATAATTAATCAATTTAATATGATACATTCTAAATTAACAGTTGAAAAATCAAAAAATAGAGAAATTAAAAGTGAAATAATAAAAGAAATGGATGAAGATAACGATGGATTTATTTCAGGGATTGATATAATAAATTTTTTATTAAATAAATTACAATTTAAATCAACAAAAATTGCATATAAATATATACATACTAAAATTAATATTGAATTTGATTCAGAAACATTAAAATTTTTTCAAAATACTTATCCTCATTATAATATTGGAGAAAGAGAAATAATTCAAAATGAAATAGAAGAATTTTTATTACAACATTTTTTAATTCCAAAAACAATAACATTAGAAATTATAAATGAACTCAATAATTTATACACTCCTCCACCAGTTAAAATAAAACACTTAATTCTTCAAATTGAAAAAGTAAATGAAACATTTCAAGATTTATCTATACATAATGAAATTTTTTTTGAAGAAGAAGCAGAAATCTTACAAGATGCAATAAATAATTTTAATAAAGATAATTTTGATAAAGAATTAACAAATATAACAAAAACTTTAATTGATTATGATAATAATGAAACAAAAAATATTCCAAATCAAGAAATAGAAAAAAAATTAAAAGAAAATTTAAATAGTATATTAAGAATAAATAATTCAAATGATGATAATGAAGAATCACAAGAAATAACATATAATTTCCATCAATATAAAAAAAAAGTAATTAAACATTTAAGATTAAAACCAAATACAGCATATGTAATTTTTACATTACTTAAAAAAAGAGATAATGATGAAGATTTAATAAATTTAAATGATTTAATTGATTTATTAATTTCATATATTCCTGATAAATTAATAGAAAAACAACCAGAAGAAATAATTGATGAAATACAAAGAAATGGAATTTCTATTAAAATCCCATTACAAAAAGTACCTTTTAATCCAAAAGGTTATGTTTCAATTAAAGAAATTTTTAATTTATTAAAACTATATTATCCGGATTTAGATAAGAATTATATTGTTAAAATAATTAATTTATTAGATATAAATGAAAATGGTTATATTACATATAAGGATATTCAAATTTTTCTTAATCAAAATTTACTTGAAGAACAATTTTCTTATGTAACTGAATTAAAACATATTATAAGTTATTTGATTAATAATAATTTAATTGAAAGTAAAAGTGAAGATTATTTTTTTTCTGAAAAATTTTCTCATAAAATCAAATCATATTTTACTATTAATGAAGAAGAACATTCTAATTTTTTTAATGATATTTGTACTAGTTTTAATAATATGAAAGAATTATTTGAATGTTGTTTAAGGAAACAAGGAAGAGTTAATGATTATGATATTAATTTATTATGTAAAGATTTGAATTATTATTTATTTGGACTAGGTGATATAAAAGATTTAATGGAAAAATATAAAAATGATTCACTAAATTTACCTGATATAGATATTATTAAAGATATATTAGATAATTTAAAAATTGGGAATAAAGGACAAATTTCAATAATTGAATTTATGTCTAAATTTAATAATAATTTGCATTCAAATTTTGCTGATTTAATTGATGAAAATAAAGTTGGTTATATATCTTTTGATCAATTATTTAATAAATTAAGTGAAATTTATAATACAAATTTTATTCCAAATTTAAATTATGTTAAGCAAAATATATTATTACTTTATGAAAATAAAACTAATTTCCTTGAAGAAATTAAAAAAAAATTAAATAATGATTATTTAAAAGCTATTTCTTTACCAAAAGAAGAATTTTATTCAATCTTTTTTGATGATTTTTTAAATAATGATAGTTTATTTGAACAATTTTATTCTAAATATAAAAATGCAAATGGAAATATAGATATTAATACATATTATAAATTTGTTTTTAATGAAGAAATAAATTATCAAGAAGAAAAATCATTACAAAATATAAATTCAGAAGAAATTATAAAAAATGATGAAAACCAAAAAATATCTTCAAATATAGATAATTCAAAATTAAAAAATTCTAAATATCAATATAATAATTATATTAATAATGATAATTTAAACGATAATAACAAAGAAAATGAAAATGAAAATGAAAATGATAATTTTAGTGAAGATTCATCAATTAAAATTAATTATAGAAGAAAAAAAGTAAAAGAAATATTATTAAAATATGAAGAAGAAAATGGTCCAATGAAAGATTTAGTAAATATGTTAACTCAAAATTGTGAACTTGAAGATACTGTAACTTGTAAAAATGTTTTTATGGAATCATTATTAAAAAAATTAAATTTTGAAGAATTTGATGTAGAAACAATAGTAAAAGCATTTATTTTTAGATTTGAAGGGTCAATAATTTATGAACAATTTGATTTAAAAAAATTTTGTAAATATATAAATAAATATTGTAATAAATCAAAATTTAATCTTGAAATTGATGTAATACAAAAAATAAAAGATAAAATAATGAATTCAAATTGTGTTAGTTTCAGAAGTTTTGTAAATACTTATTTTAAAGGAAAATATTATTTTTCTTTTATTGAATTATACACTGCATTTACAAACATTGGAAATATTAGTTTATATGATATTATATTAACTTTTGGTGATAATCAAAAATTTGATATGACAAAATTTTTCAATGAGAATCATTTAAATGAATTATTTTCAATTGAATCATTTGATCCTTCATTAAAACTTTCATTAAAAAAATTATATGAATATTTTAGTTCAAGAGAAAATAAAGAACAGTTATTTAAAAAATTTGATTTGGATAACAATCAATTGTTAGAAAAAGAAGAATTTATTAAGGCATTAAAATCATGTAGAGATTTAAACTTATCAGATAAACATATTGAATCAATAGTAAATGTTGCAGATAGAAATAAAGATAATATTATTAATCCAGCAGAATTTTTATCATTTTTAGATACATTAAAAGATAATTTAGAATTAGAAAATATGGATAGTGAAGTAAAAAAATCAATTATTGCTTCTAAGAAACCTTTTAAATCAAAAGTAATTAAAGATACTGATATTAATTCAATGAAAGAAAATCTTTCAGTAAATAATAAATATTCAATTGAACATCCTGATAATAAATTCATTAATTATATTGTTATTCTTCAAGAAGATTTAATTAAAAATTATCAAAATACTAATTCTATTGAATATGAATTTTCAAAATATGATGTTAAAAAAAATGGCATTTTACAAAATGATAAATTGGATTTTGTTTTAAAGACAAAATTAATGTTTTTTGATAAATCAATTTCTAATAAATTCTCTTCCCTTGCAGAAAAAGGATTAAAACCAAGTGAAAGAGCAGATTTTATTATGAATAACCAATTTAATTATTTAAATTTCATTAAAAATCTAACTGAATATAATATAATAAAAGGTAAATAAAATAATAAATTAAAATTAAATACTAATATCAATAAAATGATTTTTATAAAAAATCAAATGAATAAAAAAAACAAAAATATTTTACCTAATAATTTTATATTAAATCGTTTATTATATTTGCAATTAATTCTGCAAATTTTAAATGAGTTTGATTTGGATCATGATAATAATCAATATAATCTTGAATAAAAATAATGCCTTTAACCATTAAAAACCCCATTATACCAAGTTCCCCCATTTCTGAAACTTTATCGCCAACTTTTTTTATAATTTTTGTTGTATTTGCCAGTTGACAGTTTGAAGTCAATTCTGTAAACATTGTTATTATTGCTAAACTCATTTGGTTTGAATTTTTGATTCTAATACCATCTATAAATTGATTATATGCATTATCAAATTCTGAATTTAAACATTTTTCACCTAAATGATCTTTATACTCTTTTGAAGAATTATTTAAAACCATTTCTTCTATTACATTTAATACTTCATGAAGTTTTTTGGTAAATTGTTGAAACGTAAATACAAATAATAATAAAAATAGTAGATATCTTTTCATTTTTTTAATTAAAATAAAAAATATTTAATTATTTTTATAATTTATATATTAATAAATTATTTTTATGTCAATCTCTTTTAGTCAAAAAGAAGTACAATTAATGAATACAAGTAATTATCAAAAAGGAAAAATACAAAATAAAATTAATTTGAAAATAGGAGAAAAATTATCTATTCAAGATAGTAATTTTTTAGAAGCTTATAATTTTATGAAACAAAAAACTAAAAATACGTTAATAAATAACTCAGAATATTCAGAAACTAATATTATTTCATCTAAAGAAGATAATATAAATTATTTAAATAATCCAATTATTAAAAATATAATAAAGAAAGGAAATTCTATTTTAAAAATTGAGAAAAAAGAAAGTAAAATAATTAATAAACCAAATAAAATTCATGCAAATTTAACCAGTAATATAACTGAAAATGAAGAAGAAGAAGATGATATTTATAAAAAAACAAATAATACAAATTGTAATATTGATGATTTAGATGAAGATAAAGAATTAAATATAAATGAATATAAAAGTAAACATAAAAATTCAAAAGATAAAAAAATTAATGAAATTCCTAAAAAGGAAATTAAAAGTTTTTGTTTAAATGAAACTTATAATAATAATAATAATGAGATTGTATCAAGATTAGATGATATTAATATTACAAATACTAAGGAAAAAGTTTATATTATTGATTCAATATTTTTGGATAATACACAATTAAAAGATTTATCAAATGAAAAAGAAATTTATTTAGATGATCTAAATGAAAAAATAAATTTTGAAAAAGCAAAAGAATCAACAATTAAAATAATAAATATTTCAGATAATAAATCAATAAATTCAAAATATACAACACCAAAGACAATAAGTAAAAGAAAATTATTTAAAATAAATAATAATTTAAAGTATCATCCAAAATGGAATATGCAAATAGAATTTGGTGCTTTAAAAAAATTTTGTAAAAAAGCACAAATAAATGATTCATTAAAAATAAATTCTTTTCATCAAAATAATTTATCTAAAATTTCAATATCTTCAATTGGAAGTATAAATACAAATACATTATTTTTATCAAATAAATTAAATAAAAATGAATTAGAAGAACATTCAACAATATTTGATTTAGATTTTTTAAATAATTTAATAGAAAAAGATAAAATTTATCAAAAAGAAATAAATCCAAATTATTTAGAACAATATTCAAATATTTCTTTTATAGATAGAGCAAAAATGTTTTCTTTAATAAGTATTTTATGTGAACAATTTGCATATAAAAGAGATACATTTTATTTTTCTATATATTCTATTGATAGATATTTATCAAAACAAAAAAATAAAAATTTAACTAAAAATGAACTTTTAATAATTACAATAACATCACTTGCATTAAGTGCAAAAATTGAAGAAATTCAAATTCCAAATATAAAAGATTATTTAAATTGTATTACTTCACTAAATAATGATGAAGATTATAAAGATATAAGTGTTAAAGAAATTATTTTAATGGAACAAAAATTTATGCTTGAATTTAATTGGAGAAATAATCCAAATACAATAAATACATGGATGAATTGGCATATTTGTCAATGGGATTTATTTATTAATTCAATTGATAATAATTATTCTCTTTTATGTCAAGAATATGGAGAAGGGAATATTATTTATTTTAAAAATAAAGATAATGAATCATATTATAATTATAGAATCATTTCTCAATTTATTGATTTTATTATTTTAAATATTGATTGCTTGAAATTCAATAGTCAATATTTAATATTTGGTTGTATTTTAGAAATTATAAAAAATAAATATAAGGATTTTGAAAATAAAAATATTTATTTAGATATTTTTAATAGATTTGTAAATGAAAGTTTGGGAGATAATATATTTGAAGAAAAAGAATTCATTGATTGTTTAAAGTTTTGTGATAATATTTTAAGTTATTTTTTTTCATTGAATTTAATTAATTATGATATTCCTTTGGTTTATCAATCTGATTTCAAAAATATTGAAAATGGGACCTATGAAGACTTTTTAACTTATCATATTTATAATGAGAATATTTATTCTAGTTTTGTTGAGTATAAGAAAAATATATGAATATAAAAAATTTATATATAAAAATATGTATGAGTATTATTTTTTTTTAGTTGTAAAAAACAAATATCCTGTATTTTAATTAAAATAAAAAATAAAAGAATCTTATTTTTATTATTTAAAAAGAATAAAGGCAAATTTAAAAAACAATAAAATAAGAAAAATAAAAATTTTATTTTAATTAAATTAAAACATTTATAAAAAATATTAAAAAAAATATTAATTTTTTGATAAATAATTATCAGAAACTCTTTGAACTTTAAAAACTTCTCTCATATTAACATCAAAATTTTTAATTTTTTGATCAATAATATTTTCCATACTTTCATTTTTCAAATTTTTATCATTAACATATTTCCTAAGTAAATTATTAGGATTATCATAAAAATGAAAAATACAAGAATAATAAGCAAAATCAAAAATAAATTCAATATGAATAGTAATAAACAAAACTAAATAAAAATTCGGATATTTAAAAATAACTTTAGCAACATTCATAGAATTAAAATAAGAAAATAAAGAACTAATATAAAAAAATAGAAAATACAATCCATAAGAAGTAACAAAAATAATAAACCAATTTAACCAAGTATAATATTTAATAGTTAATAAAATTCTATAATTAACAATTAAAATAACTGCAGTAAATTGAGTTCCAGAACAAATCCAATGATCACTTAATTCTCCTTTATTACTTAAAGGAAAATTAGTTTTTAAAACATATTCACTAAAATAAAAAATAATCAAACTAAAAATAGAAGATTCAATTAAATTAATAGTAAAAAGTTTCAAATTAAAAAGTAAACTTTCTCTTCCAGTATAATAACAATAAGAAATATGTTCCTTAACAAAATTACCATCTCTTTCTGAAATATCTTGATCTAAAAGTGCTTTAAATAATAAAGGAAGAGAAGTAAAAACTAAATTAAAAAGTGAAACAAACCAATCATCAAAAATAGTTTGTCCAGAAAATCCCGAATAAAAACTAAAGAAAAATTGTGGTAAAGTAAAAAGAAAATTTTTAAAAAAAAAATAAATAATCATATCAGCAATTCTCATATAATTTAACCTACCATGAAATAATAATAACTTTCTTAAAAATTGAAATTCTCCAATAGCATAATCTGAACTCATAGCAGCCTGTGTTCCTTCTTCTCCATAAATTCCAATTCCAACATCAGCTTCTTGTATCATAGAAACATCATTTGCTCCGTCACCAATTGCTAAAGTTATTGCATTTTTAATATTTTTTTTAATCATTCTTACAATTAATGCTTTTTGCATTGGTGATACTCTACAACAAATTACTGCTTGACTATTTAAAGTTAAATTTAAGAAAAGTTGTGTTAATGGATGAAGATAATATTTTAATTCTTTAGTTGATTGAGATGGTAATATTAATGAAAGGATTGATGATTCTATTAATATTCCACGTAAGGTTTCTTTATTTTTTAATTGGGAATTTTGATAGTATGTGTACATTTCTTCTAAACCTAATAAATATATTGCTTTTGTTTTTAATGTTGTTTCATCTGTTTTATATGTTGATGAATATATTTTTTCAAATGATTCTATTTTTAATTTTGATTTTGATATTTTTTCTTCTGTGAATATTTCATTATGTGAATTATGTTTATTTTCTTTTATTGGATTTGTTAAATTATGATTATTAGATTTGGTATTATTTATTAATTTATATACAGATTTTTTATATTTTTCTATATCTTCATAAATTTCATATAATTCCATATTAGGAGTTATTAACTTACATGATATTGTAATATTTTTAGCAGTTGGTAAATTATCTCCTGTAAGAACCCAAATATTAATTCCTGCAGTTTGCAAATCTTTAATAGTATCAGGAACATTTTCTTGTAAATTATCCTCAACTGCAGTACAACCAAGTAATGTTAATCCTTGTTCAATTTTTAATAATAATTCATCTTGAGATTTATAATCATCATTTGGTATTTCATCATATTTATTTTTCCATAAAAAATATTCATCTTCATCTAAAATTTTCATTCCAATCCATAAAACTCTCAAACCCATTTCACTTAATTTTAAAGTTTTTTCATTTATATTTTTATAAAATGGTTGATTTTCACCTAAAACTTTACCAACTTTAGAATTACCACCTTTACAAAATAAAATTATTTTACCATTATTTTTAACAATAATACTCATTTTTCCTCTTGCAGAAGTGAATTTAATTAATTTTAAAATTTCCCATTTTTCATTTTTTCCACTTACAACATCTCCATTAATTTCAGTATTAATTCTTAAATTTGTTAAAGTCTCATCACCACCTAAGAAAACAAAACCTAATCTTCTTGCAGTATCAACTAATATAATTTCATCTGGATTTTCTCCACTATAATTAATATTATATTTATCATAATTTTCAACTAAATTTAATGACATAACACTATCTAATTTTTCCTTTAATTGAGTACCATAAATAGTATTTTCATCTCTTTTTGTATTTGATCTAATTAATTTTGGTTCTTGTACTATTACTCCTGGTTTAGGCGTTTTTTCTACAAAACATGTATGATTTAAACTTAAACAATATAAAAACATATTTATTACTGTTTGAGTATTTTCTAATATAAATTCATTTTTTCCACTTAAAGAATGTAATATTATATTTAATTCTTCTCCTTTTTTATTACTTGTTGAATATTCTTTTAATTCTTTATCTGGAAAAGTATAAATTATTGGAATTGCTTTATCTGAAAATATGTTTGTTTTATTTAAACTTTCTTTTCTTTTTGATAATGTTTTTCCATCTTTGTTTTCTAGTTCTTCATTTGTCATTCCAAATAATTCATTTCCTATTACACAAGCTGTAAATTCTAATTTATTTGCTGTTAATGTTCCTGTTTTATCACTGAAAATATATTTAATTTGACCTAATTCTTCATTTAATGAACATGAATTACATTTTGCATATCTTTCTTTTATTTTACTAAACATTTCAATATCCCAATTCATTAAAAATGCTTGTGAATATTTTACTATTTCAATACTGACAATTAATGATATTGGAATCATTGTATTTAATAATAAAAGAAATGTCCAAAAAGAAATAAAACCACTAAAAAATCGATTTTTCATCCATTCTTTTAATTCTAAATAATTTTTAGTTTTTTCAATATTATTAGAATACCAAAAACTATTTAAAATAGCACAAATAATACATAATAATGCTTGAATACAAAAAATAACAATAATTAATACATTAACTAATTTTTCTAAATGACTTTCTTTAGGAGGACATTTTTGACTATTCATTACAATTTTTGTATGAGATCCCGTATAAACAACTAAAGCAATTGCAAATTTAGTATTTGCTAACATAGTTCCTTTATAAATAATATGTTTAGCATCTAATTTAATAATTTCTTTTTTATCATTTAAAAATAAATTCCCATTAAATTTAGTTAAATCTGGATTAGGTAAATCAAATTTTAATTTACCTCTCATACAAAAATGATCTTGACTTTGATTAAAAATTCTAAATAATTCAGGATGACAATATCTTGGTTTTAAATTTTTTTCACCATCTAAATTTGAAGTCATAACATAAGAAATTTTAGATATATTTTTACAAAATAATAAAATACAATCAGCAGGAATAATACTATTATTATTCAATCTAATAACATCACCGACTTCTAAATCTTTACTCATACAACTTTCATATTTTTGATGTATATAATTATATTTATAAACTTGATTTGAATTTTCTTTCTTATCTTCTTTATGTCTATTCCAATCTTCTAATCCTTCTCTAAAAATTGATATTGCAATTACTATAATAAAAGGCGCAACTGCAGTTATTGGATTTAATGGAGAAATTAAAGGAATACATTGTATTATCATTGTTACTAAAAAATATATATTTGCATATCTTTTAAATTGAAGAAGTAATGTCATTGGTAAAAATGTTACTAATGTATATTTTGATGTCATTACTGTGTTATTTGGATAATTTCTTTTTAATTTTGTTTTTCTTAATTGAGATAAATATAAGGTTCTGTAATCTTTTTTTGATAAGTAAGTTTGAGGTTTTGGATTTTGAATTATGTTTTGATGTTTATTATTTGTTAATGTTGTTTCGTTTTCTTTTTGAAGAGGTTTCTCTATGTCTTTTATTGTTATTGAAATGTCGGATTTTGAAAAATCTATCATTTCTAATTTGTTATCTGGTTCCATTTTTTGTTTTCTTTAAATTTTTTATTTTATTTTTAAATTTTTTATTTTATTTTTTTTTTGTTTTTTGGAATTTTTTAATTATTATTCATTTTTTTTAATAGGTTTTTATATTATAATTTATTATTTAAAAAAGAAATTTTTTTAAAATTTATATACTTCATTATTTTAAATTAAAATTATAACAATACATAATGTTTAATAAAATATTATATATAAATAAATTTTACATTTAATATTTAAATAATTAATAAAAACCAAACAGTAAATCTATTATGTTGATTTAATATCCTGAATTTATTAAAACCACAAAAAAATAATATTTAAATTTAATTACATATTTATTTTACTTTTTTCTATTTCTTTTTTTATTTCTTTTTCCTATTTCGTTTTTCTATTTTTTTTCTTTCTCCAAATACTTTCCTATACCAAAAAAACAAATATCTTCCTTTAATAAAATAAGTTTCTCCCATAAAAGCAGCTTTAACATATTTATTATCAGTAAATAAACATTTCATAGTAATATTAATTACATCAAAAAATTTAGGTTTTTTATTTTTTTCAATAACAATACTTTTCCAATATTTAAAAAAATGACCTAATTCATTTAATTTTAAAACTCTTTTCATTTTTAAAGTTTTATCTTCATTTAATATTTTTTCAGCTTTACATTTTTCTTTTGAAATTATATTTTCTTCTTCATTATAATTATCTGATGGTTGTTTTAAATCAAATTCAATAATATTTCCTGTTATATCATCATATACTCTTTTTATAAGTTTTACTGGTTTAAATTTTCGATTTGAATAAATTAATGAATTTCTTAAATCATTTTTATCTATATAATATAATTGTCTATGACGATTTCTTTCTTTTCTCAATAAATATTTCATTAATCTATTTCTAGGTTTAGTTGCTTTTTGAATTTTTATTTTTGGATTTCTTATTTTTGGAATATAATCTAATTTATATTCTGTATTATTTCTTCTATGTTTTGTTGATATTGTACTTAAAAATGAAGTTCTTCTTTCATTGTTTTCTGATAATGTATCACTTATTACTGAAGGTTCATAAAAATCTCTTTCTACTTCAAATTCAATTTCATTTTTTTTTTCTAATTTATTTATTCTTTCTTTTCCTTTTTCTTCTACAAATTTAATTAATCTTATTTTGAAATAATATTCTCTCAAATATTTTCTTTTTATTTTTAAATCTTCACTTTTTAAAATTTTAATTAATATTTCATTTTGTTTATTTATTAAAGAAGTTTGTTTTAAATAACTCATAAAATATAAAGCATTAACTTCAAATAAATGTTTTTTAGCTAAATTTTTAATAGTAAAAGGTAATCTTGCCCATAAATAGGGATTTTTTTTAATAGCAAGAAGTTCAATTTTATCTTTATCTTCAATTTCTAAATTAATTTTAGTTGCATCAATAGTAAAAATCATATTACTTAAATTTTCTAATTCTAATTCTTTAAATGAAGATGGTTTTGCTGGAGGAATATTTAAATTAACTACTTTTTTTCTAATATTTAAAAAATTAAAAATTTTTAAATCTAATTTTGTTTTTCTTAAACTTTCTTGTGCCATTTCATATAATCTTTTATATTTTAATATTTCATCACTATTTTGTCTTTTTAATTTTTTTCCTCTATAATGTAATGAATTTTCATTTGTTATTTCAATATCATAAAATATTTTATTAGAAAAAATAGGTAAATCTTTACTTGTATAATCATTTGGTAAAGAAAATAAATCATCATCAATTTCATTAACAGGAGGAAAAAATAAACTTATATAATTTAAAGAAGTAGAAGAATCTTTTTTTCTTTTTTGTTTAACAATAGGTTTATGATAATTTAAATTTTTTTTCAATATTTCAAAATAAGATTTTTTTGGAATATATTTTAATTTTTGAATAAATTTAACTTTATCTACAAAAATTCTTATTTTAAACACTTTTATAATTTTACAAAATTTAGTAAGTTTTTCTTGAAGTATTTGATCATCTCTTAAATTACGATAATATCTTCTAAATAAAGTTTGAAGACTTGCTCTTTTTTTTGGTTTTAAAGTTTCTTCTTTTGAAAAATCAAGTAAACTTCTTCTTTTACTTATTTTTTCCAAATTTAAATTTTCTTCTTTTAATAATTTAAGTGGAATTGATTTTCTTGTATTTTCATTTATTATATCATCAGATGATTTTTTTCTTTCATTTTTGTTTTTATTATTTTTATCTATTTCTTTATGCATATAACTATTTATAGAAATATTATTTTCATCTGAAAATTCAGTTTCTAAGTCTTTATCTTTAGATAAATTTAATAAATAATCAATAAATTTGATTTTTTTAATTAATTTTAAACTGTTTGATCTTTTTTTTTTTTCATCTAATTGGGGATTTAATGTCGATAATTTTTTATTTCTTTTATGAACAGGAGAATATGTATAAAGTTTTTTTTGATCTGTTTCTTCATTTTCTTCTTTTATTGTTGTTATTTTTGTTTTATTATTTTCAAAACCTGAATCCTTCTCAAAAGGATCATTTAAATTATGATATTTTATACCTTTCTTTTTAATATAATTTAATATATTTGCATTTAGTTTTTTTAAACTTTGCATTTGAGATGGATCTTTTGCTGATAATGTGTCTAATGTTCCACTTACTGAATATCTCTTTCTTGGTTTGTTCATTTTTTATTGTATATTATATTTTTAATTATTATAAAATATGTTATTTGTTTTTTTTTTAAATAATTAGGTTATTATTAATTTTCTAATTAAAATTTTATTATTTTAGATTTTGTAAATTAAATTTTTTTGAAAATGAATATTTTTCCTAATTGATAAAAAATTTTTTAAGAAATTTAATCAAAAAATTATTAATATTTTTAAAATAAATAATAATTATAAATAATCATTTTTTTTATATTTTAAAATAATTATATTTAATTATTTAGTAGTTAAGTCATCTAAAGCAGCTTCAATATTCCATTTATGTTTAAGTAAAATAAAATATATTTCATTAGGTGGTTTAATAGATAATTGATCATCATAAATAGAAATAATCCTTTTCTTTTGATCAATTGGAATTAAAAATAAATCAGGATAATCTTTTAATCTTTCATTTAATTTATTATCCTCAAGATCATTATCAACAATAACTTTAATTTTTAAAGTTTCACTTTGAAATTTAAAATCTTCTGAAAAAATTTCGGCATTAATTTCATAATTTTTAATATCTTTTGATGATATGATTTCAATATTAATTAAAAATGATTTTTTACTTTCAATACTTCCAATATTATTTTTATAATTAATGATTAAATTATCATAATTTTTAAATATTAAAAACAACTGATTAGCTGAAATGTTAACATCACTTTGATTAATTAGTTTTAATTGAAAAATTCTTTTTTGATTTGGTCTCATAGTAAATTGATTATTAATTAATCCAGGAATAATTTGTACTTTATTAAGATTATTTCCAATTATTTTTTGTAAGAAACTTTGTTTTCCTTTTAAATCTTTATTTTTACATTCTTGATATGTAATTATAGATTTAATATTATCACTAAATAATAAATTTTTATATTTAATTAAAGGATGAGGATGATTAATTTCACATTTATCACATAAAATATAATTATCACATATTGTACAAATATATTTTACATCTTCTAATTTATTTTTACAAATTGAACATTCTTCTTTAATAAATATTTTTTCTTTTTTTTCTTTTGGTTTTTCTTTTGGTTTTTCTTTTGGCTTTTCTTTTGGTTTTTCTTTTGATTGTTTTTTTTGAGGAATAGATTTTTTTAATTGATTTGGATTAAGTAAAATAGATTCAGAAATAAAGTTTGATTCATCCATTTTATCAAATAAATCATCACTATCTCCAAGTTTATTTTCTGGAACATTAACTCCTATTGTTTGTAAAATTGAATCAATTTTTGAATCTAAAGGTTCATTTTCACATAATAAAAGTCCTTGTATATTATTTAAATTATCAATTATTTCCTCTTTGTAATTATCTTTTTTTAAAAATGTTTTACTTGGTTCTAAATATAAATCAAAATCTCCTTCTTTTAAATTAAATAATGATTTTATTTTTTCAAATAAAACATCATATGTTGTTATTTTTGAAGTATCTAATTCAATTTCATTAGTTGAATCTTTGTATGATATGAATAAAGTTTTAGAAGTCATTTTTTTATAATAAAAAATTAATTTCTTATTAAATTATTTTTTTGGAGAAATATATTTTTTTACAAAAAAATTACAAATTTTATAAAAAAAAACAAATAAAAATTTATAACTTAATTATTCATTTTTCATTCTTTTTTTCTTATTTTCATAATTAACTCTAATATTCTTCTCAATTCCCAATCTACTAAAAAAAACTCCAACAACAGCAATAGGAACTAAAAAAAAATCTAAAAAAGAATGTCCTCCCATAAAACAACATGAATTTTTTAATAATTCCAAATCAGGTTCAGTAGTAATAACATACTTATCTAAATTGCATAATAAATAATAAGCAGCATCCTCAGAAGAAATAGTTTTAACATTATTTTCCATTTGAGAAACAATTAAAGGTTTATTTTCATTTTCAATTTTTAAACCTGGAGTATCCATATTAGAAGGAGCATAATAATGAAAATTAATATTTTCATTTAAAAATTCAAATCTTAAACTATCAATTAAACCTTTTAATGCATATTTTGTTGGACAATAACAAGAATAACCAATTGAACCAATTAAACCTAAAACTGAACCAACAAAGACTATATCTATTTTTTCTTTTGGTTTTTTTTCATCATATATTTTTTTAAATTCTTTCATCATTTTTAATGAAGAAAAATAATTTAAATTCATATCTTTTTCATATTGTTCATATGATATTTCTTCTATAAAACCTGGATGAGATATTCCAACACTGTTAATTATTAATTTTGGATATCCAAATTTTTTTATTGAATTTATTAAGGTTTCTTTTATATTTTCTGTTATTGTCATATCACATATGAAATATTCACATTTTGAATTTGGGTTTTGTTTTAATATTTTTTCTTTTGTTTCTTTTAGTTTTTTTTCTGAACGAGATGCTATTGATATATTATTTCCTTTTTTTGATAAAAGAATTGCTATTGATTCACCTAATCCTGAACTTCCACCAAATATTAAAATATGGGAATTTTCATATGGTATTTTTTTTCTTTTAAAATAAAAATATGTATATAGATAAAATATTACTGATGTTAATAAGAGGATTATTATAGATTTTATTATTAAGAATATTATGTATATTAGGAATTTTAATATTGGAAATAACATTTGTTTTTTTTTTTAAATTTTATAATTGTTTAATTTAAAAATTGATTTTATTTTAATTTTAGTTTTATAATTAATTTTTTATATTTATTTTTAGTTATTAAAGAATTATGTTTTTTTCATTTTCCAATAAAAGAATTTATTTATGATTCATATTAATTTAAAGTTTTTAATTCATATTTAATTAAAATATTATTAATAATTATATATTTAATATATATTTATCGAAAATAGTTGAAATTTTATTTTCTAAAATATCAAAATGATTCACATTATCTATTGAATTTTCAGTGGAGATTGTTAAATCGCTATTTGTTTTACTATTCAAACACTTGTTTTGATTTTTTTTCTTTTTAATAATCTTTTTACTATAAAATTGTTTTTGAACTTTATGTCTTATTCTTTTATGAGAATCTAAATTATTTTTTGCTTGAATATAATATTTATTATTAATAACATCTAAAAAGCATAAATTTCTCTTTATTCTTTTTTTTTTAGCACTAAAATTTGTCTGAGATAATATATCATCTTCTTTTATATCAATATTACTATCAATATTATTTGAAAGTAAATCAGATTCATAATTTACATTATCTGAATTATCACTATTTGATTTTTTAAATCTTGCATCTAAAATAAATAATTTTTTAATATTTTCGATTAAATTATATGCATCATTATTATTATTTATTTCGAAAGACAATTTATTTTCATCAAATTTTTGTTTTATTTTTTCTTTAATTTCTAAAATAGGTGTATTTAAATAAGAACTTTCATTATATTTTACTAAATCGGTAATATAATTTAAAAGATTTTCTTTATTTGTATTTAATAAATTATGTATTACATATTTACATCCAAAAATTTTTTTATCTTTATTTATATAAAAATTATGATTTTTTATATTTGGAAAATATATATTACAATGAAGACATATCTTTTTTTTATATTTTTTTTTTTCTCTTGTTTCTTTAATAAATTCTTCAAAAGTTGAATTGATTGTTGTTGTTTTTTCATTTTCTAATTTATTTTGATTTGATAAATAATTATAATAATTTTGTACAAAAAAAAATTCTTTTTCAATTTTTTGTAAAAATTTCTTTTCATAAAAATCTACCATTATTAGATTATATTTTGAAATTAATTCATTTTTAAATTCATTAAGTTCTTGTTGAAGAACTTGTCTTATTTTTTCAAAAATAATATTTTTATTATTTATATTTAATTTCTTTGCCAGATTAAAAATATTATTCATATCAGAAATTGTAAATTCATCACTATTATTGTAATGATTCTTTTTATGCCTAATATGACAATTTTGATGACATATTTCACAAATTTCCGGTGTTTCCATAATTTAAATAAAATTAAATTACGATTTGATTTATTATATTGAACAAATATTAAAAAATAATATTTTATTTGGAAATTTTAAAATAATATATATAATAATATGAATAATTAATAAAAAATTATAATTTAAATATTATATATTTTTTAAAATTGAAAAAATTATTTTGAAAATTTTAAAAAAATAAAAAAAGCAATTGACCAAAACAAAAAATAAATCATCATAAAAAAATTTAAATTTTCAAGTAAACATTTGAATAAAATATATAATTTTAAATCATTTATTTAATCTAAAAAAAAAAAATAAAAATTCCCTTAAATATTATTTAAATTAAGACTGCTATAGTAATGAAAAGTAAAACAGCAGAAAAATGAATATAAAAGCCTCTATTATAAGCCATAAGAGTTGCTGTAGGTTCTAATTCATTAGGATTTTCCCAATTTCTATAAATATTTGTATCTGAAATACCAGTAATAGAAGAACTATCTTTTAAATAAAGTGCTGACTTATTAAAATCAGTTGGAAATTGCTCAGTAAATATATTATTTAAATTATTATAATCAAGTTCTGAAATATAATGAAATTTAGCAAAAACTAAATATAAACTCCTAATTCCTGATTCAGGAATTAATTCATTTTCAAATAAATAAGAAGGTTGATGTTGAATAATTTGATATAATTTAACAGGTTTAAATGGGCAAATTCTAGGAAAACCTTTATCTTTATCAAAATTGTTTTGTTTTATAACATCCTTAAACATATCTAATTGTAAAAAAGAAAATATTTTATCATTAGCAGGATTCATTAAACTACTAATTTTAAAAGGAACAGAAATAACTAAATAATTAATATCTAAATAAACTCTTCTTCCAGGAGGATAATAATTATTATCAATAGAATGATATAATAACATTTCAGCATCACAAAAATTATCTGAACTAGATGATGATGTTAAATTATATGAACAAAATGGTCTAAAGACAATTTTTCTTAATTTAAAACTATACATTGACCAATCTTTTACAAATAAAAAAGAACCAAAATCTTCATTTGCTTCAAATCCAATTCCTTTTTCTATTGGAAATGTTGTCCAAATATCTCCTTGGGCTATTGAGTCGTAATTATTTGCTAAGAAACGAAAATATTTTTCAGGATAATATATTGAATCTGCTGAAGCTAATTTAAAGCTTTGAGGTGTTATTGATATTAAGTTTATTTGAAGGAGAATTAAGATTAATAGTTTTGAGGATAATGACATTTTTTTTTTTTTGTATATTTATGTAAATAATAAAATTTTATTGATATTAGATTTTTTTTTGTAATTATTTTTAAATTAATTTTTTTTCTTTTTTGTTTTTTTATATTTAATATAATAAAAAAATTAATTATTTTTATTTACATTATTTGGTAATTATAATTAATTCATTTTTGAAGGAAGGTTTACTTCAAAATTATTTACCTAATTAATTAATTTTTCAAATTATCACAATTAAAAATTGCAATGTTACTTTTTTATTTAATAAATATAATTTATAAATTATTATTTATTTCATGTTTAAATCCATTATTACATAATAATATTTTATTATCTTGATTTATTATATTAATATTTTCTTTAAAGTGATTAAAATATATTTCTGAATTATCATATAAAGGGATTTCAATTATTATTTCAGTTTTTTTTTCTTTTTTAATGATTTTTTTTTTTATTCTTTTATATTTTTTTTTACCTAAAAAATGATTATTTTTAATATGATTATATTCTTTTTTTTCAAATAAATTTTCAATTCCATTTAATGCAGATTTTTCTATTAAAATATTAATATGATTTTTATTATTTATTACTTCCACATTAATATTCCTTTTTTTTCTTTTATTAATTTTTTCTTCATTAAAATTAGAAAAGTTATTTTTATTATTATTATTTGATATAAATAAATTAAATCTTTTTTCATTTTGGATTTTTTTAACTTTTTCTCTTCTTCTATATTCATTATTCATTAACATTTCATCCTTTTTTATTTTTTCTAAAAATTTTTGATCTGTTTTAATAATATTGTCATTATTAATATCATTATCATAATTTCTTTTTTCTATTAATTTACCTAAATCCTCAATAAATAAATTTTTATTAAATTCGATTTTATCACTAGAATTATTTACATAATCAAAAAAAATATCTTGTTCATAATTAAAAAGTTCATTTTCTATATTTTTTAAAATATTTTCTAAAATTGAATGACATAATTTTTTAATATCTAAATAAACATCAGATAATTGAAAAAGGATTTTTAAGGTTTTATGTAAATCTGTTTTTAAAATAATTTCTATTGAAATAAATTCAGTATAATCATCAATCTCATATAATAATTCAATGATTTTTTGAGAAAAATCTTTTGTGAATGATTTATCTCTAAAAATTTGATTAATTGTAGTTTTAATCTTAGAAATTTTTTTAATAATTTTATTAGCCTCAGACATTTTACAATTTTTTTTTATTTTTTAATTTCAATGGAGAAGAGAAAAGAACAAATTAATTTAAAAACAAATTTAAAAGATGTTCAAATTAATATTAAATTAAGAGGTTATATTTTTCAAAATTTTTCAGAAATAACAAACACACCAATACAAAATAAACAAAGATTAACATTATCAACAATAAAAAAAAATTTCCAAGGAAATTCATCTTTTAGAACAGAAACTTTTGAAGCAAATTATCAAAATATATCAGATATTGATTTTTATCCAGAATCAACAGATGGAAATTCTGCAAGATCATCAAATATAACTCAACCAAATACTTTTAGAATATTAATTGATCAAAATTATTCTGAATATATTACAAGATTGAGAAAATTATATCCATTATTTAAATTTAATCATTATTCAAAGTATCCTGAAAATGAATTTAAAATAAGTTCTTTTTGGAATAGTAGAATTAATACTAATAATAATAATATTGTTAAAGAAGAAGATTATAATGAAAGTATTCTTTTAGATGGTTTAGGTCTTCAAGATAATATAATTGATGAACCTAATAAGTTTATTGTTAAAAGAGATTTTTTGGAAAGAACTAATCTTGATGAATTAATTATGATTAAAGATGATTTAGTTTTTAAAATGGGATTAATTGATAAAGAAATTAATAGAATTGTTTCTGAAAATACTAATTATTTTTATGATTATATTGAAAATAATATTTCTATACATTCTGAAATTGATAAAAGTTTAAATAGTCTTGCTTTACTTAGAAATTCAAAAAAAGATTTAAATAAAAAATATCGTGAAAATTCTATTAAAATATTATTAAAAGGAAAAAAAAAACAAAATTTATATAATTTAATTGATGTTTGTAAAGAATTTATAAAGTTACATAATTTTTCTAAAGATCTTAAGAAAATTGAAGAAGGTAATAGTGATGATAAAATAAAGGAATTAAGTGATAAGTTAAATAATGGGAAAAATATTATTAAAAAATTAAGAAGGTTTGATAAATTTAGGAAATTAAATGCTATTAATGATATTGAATTTGATTTTTTGAATTATGAAAATAAAGGTGAGGAAAATTTAGTTTTACAATTTTCAAAATATGTTCAAACAATTTTTGAATATTGTTTAATTTTTGATAAAAACAATTTTGTTAATGAAATCACAGAATTAAAAAAAACAGAATATAATTTAGAAAAAGAGGAAGATAAAAAAAATAATATTAATTTATTAGAAAATGATTTTACTGAAAATAATTTAATGTTTCTTTTAATTTACAATAATTTAAATGAAAATTCAAAAAATGGAAAAATACATAATAAATTAATATCAATTATAGAAATGTTGAGTCTAATTATAAAAGATAATGTTGATATTTTTTTAATTGTAGATTCATTAAAACAAGTATTTAAAAATTTAGTTTTAAATAATTATGATAAAGTAAATAAATTAAATTTAGATGACCCTGAAAAAATTAATATATTAACTCATTGTTATATGATAATTGTTTCTAATTATAATTATATTTTAACTTTATTTACTAATAATTGTGGATTAGCGCCTAAAATTTTTAAAGAATTAACTAATTATATACATTTTGAAATGGATAAAATAATTAAAGCATTAATTTCAGGTTGTTTACATTTAAATTTAGAAAATGCAAATATTAGTGATTTTATTACTCAAACAAATTTAGTTTATGATAAGTCAAAAGATTTTTTACTATATAATAATATAAATTGGTATAATTATGTTTCTCAAATTTATGAAGAATTTATTCAAATTACTTATGATAATAATTTAAAATTTTTAATTAATAAATTAAAAGAAGAAGAATGGAATCAATTAATGAATATTAATAAGGAATTCCAAGAAGTTTTTGATTTTATTAATAATCTTGATATTAATACAATTGAACAAAATGATGATTTTAAAAATTTTATAAATTTAACAATTAAAGATTTAAACAAGGAAAATGAAGAAAAGAAATCAGATGAAAATAATAATTTTTTTATCATAAAAAACAAAGATGATAATCAAAAAAAACATAAAGTTATTCATTTCTTTTTATACATCATTAAATTTATATATGAAAGTTTATTTTTATATAAAAATTTAAAAGATAAATTGAGAAAAGAAATAGTTACAAAAGTTTATAAAGTAATTAATCAAATAATATCAAATGCAAAAACTATAATTATTGATTCATCAGATGGAAAAATAAATAAGAAAAAATCAATAACTGAAAAAGAATCATCATTATTAATTTCTATTATTTACTTAATTGAAAATATGCTTCAAAAATTTTTCACAATGTATCCAAATCAAATATTACAAGATAATATTAATGAAGTAAAAAAATCAACTCAAGAAATGATGATATTATTATTAAATATTTTAATAGATGAAACAATTAATTTAATTGAAGGAACGAATTTTGAAAAATATCCAATTTGTGATGCAAAAAAATATAATCCATATATTTTTAAATTTACTAAAATGAAAACAATTTATGATAATATGAAAAATGGTTTTAATAATGATGATATTATTAAAATATATAATGAGGAATTTAAAATACTTTTTGAACGAATGGAAAAAGTAATTCATAATAAACCACATATTGAAAATGAAAATGAACTAAAACAATTTAGGAAAGAAATGACTTATATTAAGAAAGTTTTAGAAATGTTTGATTTAATTGATAGTAAAGAATATATTGAAAAAATTGAAGGATTATCAAGATTTGTTAATCCAAATAAAATAGCAAAGAAAAAGAAAAAAATTGATAAAAAAGATGATGAAGAAGAAAAAAAAGAAGATGAAAAGTAATTAATAAAAATTATAAATAGTTTTATACTTTATTTAAATACTAATTATTTTGATATACATATTAATATATTTTATTTTTACAAATCAAATAATACAATTTATATTTTGAATAAAAATGTAATAATTATTAAAAACATTTATATTAATTATATATATTATTGAATCTTAACATTAAATATTAAAAAATTAATAATTTGATTTAAAATATATGTTGTTCTAATTTAAGAATATCTTTATATAACATTTCATCTTCAATCAAATATTTAACAGGCAAAATACCAATGAAATTCAAAAAAGAATTAAAAACATATTTACTAGAATAAACAAAATATAAAAGAATAAAAAACAAAATAACAGCCCCAACAATATATCCATATAAAATTCCATAAAAAATTTTTCTAGTACTATTTAATTTTGAAAGTCTAAAATCCGAAAAAATTTCAACAGTTTTCATATAACTTTTAAACAAATAATATTCAACAAAAAATTCATATTGACTAAAAGAAGAAGAAGGTTCTAAAATATCTTCAAAATTTTTATTTTCATTATTTAAAGAATTTAACTCATCAATAACAGTATTAATAATAACACTCATTTGAGTAATAGATTGTTCCATTCCTTTAACTAAAATACTAGACCAAAATTTAGCACAAATATTATATTCATTTTCATCTTCAGGGAATAAAACAGCACAAGCATCAGAATTATATAAATTATTTAATTCTTTAGTAGAAGCACTATTTAAATTATTAACTAAAGGCATTAATAAACTTCCTAATTTAGGAGTTGAGATATTATCATTTGTTGGAATTGACATTTTATATTTTGAAGATTCTTCAATACATGTTTCATTATTTTCACAGGTTATTGTTATATTATTTAATAAATTTTCATAAGGTGCTAATTCAGTTTTTAATTTTAAAAATATATCAAATGATGATTTATATACTCCTTCTATTGCATTTGTTGTACTATCAAATGATAAATATGAATTTTTTTCTTTTGCTTCAACTAACATTACTACTATGTAATATGTTATTGATATTATTAAAATTAACATTACTTTTAAGGTAAATAGTAGATTGTATATAAAAAAAAATTTTGCCATTGTTTTTTTCTTTTTGTTTCTTTGTTGTTGTATTTTATTTGCTTTTGAGCCATTTTTTCTTTTCATTTTTTTTTTATTTACTGAATCTTCTTTATCATCTTTTTTTTTAGATTTTTTATCTTTTTCGTCTTCTTCTTCTTTTTTTGATTTTTTACTTCCTATTTCATTCATTTCAATTTCACCATTTTGTTTTTCATCATCATCACCTGAATCATTTCTTAATTTCTTTTTTAAATCTTCTAATCTTTTTAAATAAGAATCAAAATTATTAGATCTAAATTTTATTAATTTATCTAAAAAGAATTTTTCCATATCATTTAATTTAAAAATTAAAAATCCAAAAAATAAAGTTAAACCACCAAAAATCACAGCAATGCAAATTAATGAAATTGGAATTAATTGAAAATTACTTTTAATTTTAGATTTTTTTTCATTATCATTAAAACCTTTAACTTTATTATCATTTACATAATTTAAACTTTGTTGTAATAAATTATCAGAATTAACATCATATAAATTATATGAACTACCAAAATAAGGTTCTAAATTAGCATTTAATTTCAATCCATTTGAAATTAATAAATTTAATAAATTATCAATATCAATAGTTAAAACATCATAAGAAGATAAATTAAATAATTCTAAAGAAATATCTTTAGTATAACTTAATATATCTTTAAAATCATCATAAAAATAAGAAGAATTTTCTTTTTCTGTTTTAATATCAGTAATGCAAGTTGATAATAATTGAGAATAAAATTGAGTACAATTATTATTAGTTTCACATAAATTATCACTAATATAACCATCTTTTTTCCATTTTAAATTTAAAGTTGATAAATAAACACAACTTACTGAAATTTTAGAATGATTAAAATATAAATTTTCAGTTAAGTATTCAGTTAAATTTTTAAAATTTTTTCTAACTCTAAATGAATCTAAACAAATAAAACCAATTGTTGCAATACCAAAACCAAAACATAAATATTTCATTATTCTAATTGATGATACTTCTTTTTTATCTAAAATACCATTTTTTAATTTATTAAATCCTGCAGAATCAATTGAACTTTTTGTTATTATTGAAGAAGGAGATGATGAAGGTTTTGAAAATTCATTTTGTCCAATTGATTTTTTTTCATTATCATCATCTTCTTTTTTTTCATCTTCTGCTTTTTTTTCTTCTAAAAAACCTTTTTCTTTTTCACTTAAAGTCCCGATTTTTAATTTAATTTGTTTTTCACTATTTTCATTTATATCTAAATTAGTTATTTTCAATTCAGTTTTTTTTAAATCATTTTTACCAGAATGTGAATTCATAGCACTAGGTAAAGATTTAGAATTTTCATTTAAAGCAATTAAATCATTAGTAATATAAACTCTATGATAATAATATTTACCATCTAAAAAAGTTTTAGTTACAATTTTATAAAAGACACTAAAAGGTTTTTGATATTTTGAACTAATATCTTTAATTAAATCATCATATTCTTGAATAGTATTTTTTTGTTCTTCATCATTATGTAATTGACCACATTGTTTTATTTTATCTAATACTAATTCTACTTTATTATCAAGTTCTTTCCAAGCTGAAACTGGATATAAATTACCTTTTAATTCAATTTCACTTTTTGATATGAAAAATTTTTGATCTTTATATTCCATTTGTAATAAAATTTCAGGGAGAACTATTGCAATGTGATGATTATATAATCCTTGTGTTAACCCATAATTATTATTCATTGTAAATGACATTCCACTTTGCATTTCTGTAAAACCATTTATTCTAAAATCTTTATCTAATATTAATATAAAGTTGTGATCTTGTATTTTTGTTATGTATACTGTATAAATTAAACCATAACTTAAATTAGGAACACATTTAACATAAATTTTTACGTTAAATATTCCTCCATTTTTTCCTTTTATTAATAAATCTTTTTGAGTTTTAAATAAATAATTTATATTTGTAAATTTAATTGCATCATCTATTAAATCTTTATGAAAAGTTTGAATTACATTTGGTAATAAATCATCAATATTCATATTTAATATTTCTTTTCCACTAAATAAAAATAATGTTGGGAAATTTGGAGTTGTGTATAATATTTTTCCATTTGATTGATAACCATCAATTAAAATTATTGATGATAATTCTTGAATAAACATTGAATGATATATATTATTTCTTTCTGATAATTTATTTGTTTTTAATGTTGAATATTTTTTCGATTCTGTTCTTGCTAAAACATCATCTTGTAATATTGTTTGTAAATATAACATATAATCTTTTTCACTTTCATCACTAAAAGGATTTAATTCTACTATTTTTTCCCATAATTTTAATATTTCTTTTCTTAATCTTAAAATATCTTCTCCTATTTTTAAAAAATTTTCAGTTGTCTTTGGAGTTGTTACATTATTTTTTAAAATATCAAAATAATCAATTTGATTACAAGCAGCATCATAAATTTTAATTTTAAATAATTCCATATATATATTATATAATATTACACTTCCAATTTGAACATGTTTTATTGATTCTTTATTATTACTTTTTGATAATTTATTAACTAAATATTCTTTTATTTCTTCCATTAAAATATATTTAAAATATAAATGCTTATGACTTGTAACTTTCATTTTTGAACATAAAGAAATTGCAAAAGCAGGATTTTTTACTTTATTCATTAAGAAATAACACATATTTAAAACTATATCACTTTTTAATAAACTTTTTTCTAAATGATGATCATATATTATATATATTATTGCTAGAATTGGTAAAGCACTTGTTGAATTAAATTTCTTTTTTAAATGCTCATTATTTGATAATTTATTAAATTCTTCTGTTAATTCAGGAGTATTTTTAACATATTCTTCAAATTTTTTAATAATCCCAATTAAAAGAGTTTTTGATTTAACACTTCTTTGGTTCATTAAATTAAATAAAGTAAGATTAAATAATTCAATTTCTTTAAGAGATTTTGCTTCAAAAATATTAAAATCAGTTAATAAATATTCTCTTCTATATTCTTCAAGTAAATATAAACTAATTCCAAGAATGACCCAACCAATTAAATGAAAAATTGTAGTATCATTTATATTTAATATTGTTTTCATTAAAATACAAAAGTCACTCCAACAAACAAATGCCCAACCAAATTGTGTCATTAAATAAATTCTTTCATCAAAATATAAAACAGTTTGATAAACATAAAGAACAAGAAATAAAGTATTAAAAAAAATATAAGTTTGTAAAATTATTTTATATATTTTTTTATCAGAACAATGAAATTTAATAAAATAAGCAAGAAAGAACATTAAAATTTTAGAAATATTCATATAAACTTCATAATTACAATTAATTCTTATTCCAACTTTATTTTCATTAATTGCTCCTATTTCATTATAATAAATAGATAATCCAATAGATAAAACTAAGAAAAAAGTTAAATTAATAAGAGAACAAATAACAAATAATAAATGTTTAAAATTTTTAAAACATTCATAACCAGTTAAAACATGTTTATTATTTTTACATGTTATTGACATTAAACAAATTTGAACAATTGGTCCAATTAAATATTGCATTAAAATAACATTTACTAAATTTAAAAAAAATATTGGGAATTTCATATAAAATCTTCCTATTTTAATTGAGATTATTAAATAAATTATTGCTGCAAAAGTAATAAAAGTTAATACTGAATTTAATATTACTGCAATTTCATATGAACTTTTATCATCTACTATTTCTTGAATAAAAATAACTTTTGATATATATTTTAATATTGTTATATAATGATCTTTTTTATCTTCTATATTTACAATTGTTAACATCATTAATTGAAGGAAGAAGAAAAATTTGAGAATTAAAAAGAAAAAAATTGAAAAAGTTTTATATGATAAAACTACTCTCATAAAGTTAAAAAATTTCACTAATTTTTTTTTTGAGTAAACATCTAAATTTTGCATAGAATCACCTAAATCAATCCAATTTATTATATTTGATTCTATCATTTTTAATTAATATTTTTTCTTTACTAAAAATATTATTTTTTCTCTTTTATTGTTTTAATTTTAATTAAAATTATAAATTATTTAATATAAATTTAAATTTATTTTTCATTATTTTTATTTTTTTTATTCTCATCTTCAGGAATATAAAAAGGAGAAGGATTAAAATTTCCTAAATATTCATTAGTTTTTTGAATAAAGCTTTCACTATTTTTAATTTCATTTATTAATTCATTCCCTTTTTTTTTAATCATTTTATCATCATTATTTTTTTTTTCATTTTCTCTTTCTTTCTTCATTTCTTCAATAATTTCAGAACAATAATGTGGTCTTCTTTCAACATTTAAATTTAATTTATCATCATCATCAATTTTTACTTCATCATTATTTTTTGCCTTTATAAAAAAGTAATTTTCATTTATTTCAGGATTATGTTTTGGTGAAAGGATTAAATATTTTAAAACTTGAGTAACATTTTCAAAATAAGAATCATTATAACAATAAGGATAATCTTTATTGCAATGTTCATATCTTGAAAATTGTTCATTTATTAAACCATCTTTAAATTTATTTTTTATATTAACTTGCATTCTATCTAAATTTCCATTTTCAATATTTTCAATTAATTCATTTGAAACTTTAAATCTTATTTTTTCTAAAAAATCATTTGAAAATTCAAATTGTCTTATAATTAAACAATGTAACAAATAAATTGAATCTCTATTTATTTCTTTTACTTTATTATCTAATATAGTTTTCATTCCAACAAAATCATCAAGTTCTAATTTTAAAAATTCATCTTTTAATTCTCCAACAATTGCAATAAAAACTTTTATTAAAACAATACTACCTTCTAAAAAAAAACAATCCCAAATAAAATATGAAGTATCATCATTTAATGATTCAATAAATATACTAATTAAACTTTGATTAATAAAATTTTCAATTAAACCTTTTAATTCTTCTGAATTAATAACTTTTTTTAAAGAAGGAAAATATTTTTTTAAAAAATTAATAATTATAGTTTGATCAGTAGTAACACCACATAATTCAGAATAATAATTTAAAGGTAATATTTCTTCAATAATATTAACAAAAACCCAAAATGCATCTTCCTATAAAAAATTAAAAAAAAAAAATAATAATTTTTATTTACTTCATTTTTTAAAGTTTCTAATAATCTTTGAACTATAAAATTAAATCCTTGACAATAACCAATACTAGAATTTCTTATTGAATAACATGTTAAAACTTCTCTTAATTTATTTATTTCTTCATCATTTGGTTCTTTTTTTCTAAATGATCTTTTTAAATCTTTTTCAATTTGTTTTGCATAAAGTGATTTAACATCTTTTGATAATTCAACTAAATTTCTATAATAATTTGGATTTTCTTCTATATTTTTTTTTGCTCCACTACAAATTAACCATAATTTTGTTCTATAAAAATCTGGTGTTCCTAATGATATTAATAATTTTAATATTTGTTTCTCTCCTTTTGTTAATATTATTTTCTGTTTATCAAATAAAATCTATTTTTTTAATTTTTTTTATTATATGGTTTGTTTATTTACAAGTTGTCCATCTTTTTCCCAACTTACTGATAATAATGATTTTTTAATATAACGTTTGAAATAATCTTTTATATTTTTTACTTTTTGAGACATTGTAAAAATAAATATTTAATTAAATATTGGTTTTTATTTAAATTAAATAATTTATTTATAATAATTTTTTATAATAATTTTTTATAATATAAAAATGATTAAAAGATATGATGAAGATAAAAAAGAATCAAAAATAATATTTGATGATTCATCTATTCAAAAAATTAATACAATAATTGAAAATCATAATTCTTTTTTTGTTGAATTTCCATTATATGAAATTAAAATTTCAAAAAATTCAATAAATAAAATATTTTCTCTTGGAAATATAGGAATAGAAGAAAATATTTTATTCTCTCTTAGAATAAAAGAAAATGAATCATTTACAACAAATTATTCAAAAATATTAGATTTAATAAACACAAGTCAAAATAAATCTTATAATAATATTTTTACAAGTTCAGATAAAAATTCAAATGATAATGATTCAAAAAAAAACACACAAAAACAAATTATAAGATCAAAAAAGAATAAACCTGGTACAATGAAAATATCAAAAACTGGTTTTAATGAATTTAAGACAAAAATAAGAAATGAAACAATAAATGAACTAAATAAAATAAATGAAAATGAAGTTTATTCAGATGATGAATATGATAAAATTAAACTTAATAATATTATTAATCCCCAAGTGATTACAAAAGAAAAAAGAACTAATACAAGTATTTCATTATCTCCTAAATTTTATGGATGTATTGGAGAGAATTATGATTCTATTATTAAAATGTGGATTTTTTTGTATTTTTCTTTAATAGTATTTTCTATTATTTTATTTGGATATAAAATATATTTTATCAATAATTCAATTGTAAATTCAGTTTTTGTAACTTCATTAATAATTGATCTTCTTAATATTTTTATTGGAATTTATGGATTATATAATTTAAATAAGTTTATTCAATTGAAAGAAGAGTTTAATAATGAATTAAAGATTTTTAATTATATTATAGTTTTTGATATTTTATTATCAAGTTTTTTTTTAATTTATAATTATTATTTTCAAAATTCATATTTTATGGGAAACAATTTTATGAATGATTCATTATATCAATATTTATATACTTTTTCTTTGATATGTCAAATATGTTGTTTATATATTAATTTACAAATGGATAAATTTTATATTGAAAATAATATGTTACTTCCTTTGAGAGAATCACTTCTATAATATTTAATTATTTATTTTTCAAATAATATATTCTTTTTTTATAATTTATATTTTTTATTAATTATTTAATATTTAATTTTTAAATCATATAATGGAAAATAATAACACAAATAATCAAAATGTTCAAAAAGAAAATGATATTTCAAAAAAAGATATTAAAATTCAAATATTAAACAATAATACATTAAATATAAATGAAATAATAAATAAAAATGATGAAATATTAAATGAAAATAAAAATAATTTAAATGATAATAAATTATATGAACAAAGGTTTGAAAAATTACAAGAACTTCAATCTCTTATAAAGAAGGAATCTGCAATGAAAGAATTATGTAAATAATAAATTATTTAATATATATTTATAGTTACAAAAACACAAGATGATATAAAAAGAAAAATAGAAGCAAAATGTTATGAATTATATGAAAATAAATTAAATTTTTTAGAAAAATATAATAATCTAAAATTGCGTGAATTATATGAAAATGATAAAAATTTAAAAAATAAACCATATTTTTTCATTAAATATAAATTTAATAAGCAACCAACAAATAATTTAAATCAATGTTATTCTTATATAGTAAATTTTTTATTATCATTAAGAAATGATCAAGAATTAATGTTTAAAATAATTCAAAAAGCTTCAAAAGATGATTCAAAAAAATGTTTATCATCATTACTAATAAATAATTTTTATGAAAATATTTTATCATCAAATTACATAGAAGTTGAATTATTAGCAATAATTGAAAGATCATTAAAATATGAAATTGATAAATTAAAAAATTCAAATCAACCACAACATTTTTTAAATGATACTGTTTTAGGAATAATATTTGAAGGTTTAATAAATAAAATTGATATAAAATCATATTTTAATATGATATTTAATGGTATAATTGATAAAATGGAAAATAAAACAAATGATAGTCTACCTTGGAATTTTAAAGTATCTTCAATTAATCAATTAATTAATTGTATTTCAAAAGAAAATAAAAATCAAATAATAAATAATAAAAATAATTTAAATGAAAGTAATTCATATGAATCATCTTCTATAGATTTAAGTATCAATAATAAATCAATAGAAAAAGAAGAAGAATCATTTTTATATAAATATATTCCAGATTTAAATAAGAAAGAATTAATTAATTTTATACAAAAAGAAGAAAATGAAAATATAAAACAATTTATTATAAATCAATTAACTGAATTAGTAAATGATGAATTAATATATTCAAATACAAATTTTCTAAATGAAGTTTATAGTTATAATGATCCTTCCACTATTTTAAATTATTATCAAAAAGATTTTAAAAGTTGTATTGACATTATGAAAGAAATATTTAATATTTTAAATGAAAATATTCATTTAATTCCTTTTTCAGTTAAATGTATTTGTAAAATAATTTCAATATTAATTAAAAAGAAATTTAAAAATATTACTCAAATTGAATTAAATGCTTTTATTGGGCAATTTTTCTTTGGAAAATTATTTCTTCCTGTTTTTCAGAATGTAGATTATAGTACTTTAATAACTTCATTTATAATATCAAAAAGAACAAAAATAAATATATCTCATTTATGTATTATAATTAATAAATTAGTTTCAGGAAAATTTTTTACACAAAAAGAATATTCTTGTTATACTCCTTTTAATTTGTTTTTTATTCTTGATATATTACCTTCTTGTTTAGAGTTTTTTAATAAAATAATAAATGTTACTTTACCTTCTTATATTGAAAAATTAATAAATGAACCTGAGAAAGATAATTTTTATTATGATTATTTTAATGAAAATAAAAATGAAATTATTTTACATCAATCAATTTGTTTTTCTATAAATGATTTTTATACTTTGTTTTCTATTGTTGAAAAAAATAAAGATTTTTTCCTTCAAGAACCAACTGTAAATGGATTAGATGAAAAAATAATAAATCAAAAATTAAATGAACGGAAAATTTTTAAATTAACTCTTCAAAAATTAGAAATAAAAACTCATTCAGAAACTATTATTAATCATTTGAATGTAGAATTAAATATTAAAACAAGAAATTTTTATTTAAAACATAATACTTTTTACAATGAGGAATTTTCTAAATTAATGAAAATAAATGAAAAAAATACTCAACCAAATTTCTCAATTCCTGAAATAAAAAATTTAAAAACTGATGATGATGTATTAAAAAATAATATAATTAAAATTCAAAATTGTATAAGTAAAATATTATATAATTATAGGAATTTAAATAATATTGATTTTTCAGAAGGAACTACAATTAATTCAATAAATATTTTTAATGAATTATTAAAATTTTTAAAATTAAGAAGTTTTGTAATTAATAATTCTATACCAACAAAATGGTATATTTATAGTCTTTTAAAATTATTAAAAACAATTCCAAAAGAATATAAAGAAAATGATTATGAAATAATATATACAATATTAATAAATAATTTAAAAGAATCAATTAAAAATCTAGATTTTGAAAAATTAAGTCAAATTTCTGAAAAATTAAAGTGTACTGAAAGTTCTTTACAAAATTTATCAATGAATTTATTTGCAATTAATGATTTGGAAACAAATAATTTAATTAAACATTTTGTTGAAAATTTTCCTTTAGAAGTTGAAATAAAATATAGTGTAAAAAGAAAAAAATTTCAAATTGAAAAATCTAATTATGGTATTTGTAATGAAAACCAAGATTTAAATGATTTTTTTTTTCTAGAAAAAAAAAAGAAAAAAGGAATTATTTGTAATACTATAATTGATTTTATTAATAAATTTCCTCCTTTAATTTATTATCAAGAAAAACAAGGATTAAATTTATTTGAATTAGAAAATGAATTTAATTTACCATTAAAATTAGAAAATTATTTTAATTTAATAAAAGATGCAATTTTAAGATATAAATTTTTTTCAGAAATTAAAAACAAAAATATAATATATTTTAAAATAACAAGTTATATAATGTCAAAAATATATGATAAAATATTTCCAAGAGATCCTGAATTTGAAGATATAAAAATATATCACAATTCAGTTCGTTTATCTTGGATTGAACCAAGTGATTTAATAGGAAATAACAATTATAATTTTGATAATTTTCTTCCTGAAACAAAAGAATTATTAGATAAAATAGAAAATGAAAAAACTCCTTTAGGAAAAATAAATTATTTTAATGATTTGTATAATAAAACTAAAAATATTATACAATTTAATAATGAAAATGGTAAATTATTTGGTATTGATGATTTACTTCCTATTTTTCAATATGCTATTATTAAAGCTCAACCTAGTAGATTATATTCTAATTTTAAATATATAAATATGTATATGAATAAAGAATTTAAAAATGGACAATATGATCATTTAGTTTCTCAAATTAATGTTATTGGAGAATTTATTAAAAATGTTTCTTATGAAAATTTTAATGGAATTACTCAAGAACAATTTATTAAAAAATGTAATGATGCAATTATTAATGATATGCCATCTAAATAAAATAATTCATTTTTTATTTAATATTATTAACAATAGATAAAATATTCTTAACTTTATAAATAAAAAAATTTTAATCAAAAATTTACTGAAAATAAAATATGATTTAAAATATATTGAATATATTAAAAAAACTTTTTTAAAATAATTGTTGTTCAAATTATTTATTATACTTTTTATTTTAAATTCAAGAAAAATAAATAATTATTTATTATTATAAAAAAGAAAATTATAATTCTAAATGTTTTTTAATTAATATTTATTTAAATTTAAAATCAAATATAAATATTATAAATTTTATTTATATTTACTAAATTATAAATTTATTAAATAGAATCACTAAAACTTTCATTTTTTATATATCTTATAACCTTTGATTCATGTGGAGGTTTTTTATCTTCAGGAAATTTACCATTTTTATTCATTTTACTTTGAGTTATAATTTGAATTGGTGTTTCTAAAACTCTATTTATATAAAAAGATGAATTTTCCTTTTCATTATCTTCTTTATATGATAAATTATGATTATCAAATATATTTGGTGATTCATTTTTGATATATTTATCAATTTTAATATAAGATTCATTATTTTTTGGTTTTTTAATTCTAACTATTTTGTTAATGTTATTAATATTTTTTTTTTTATATTTATGTCTTTTTACATTAGACTTTTCATTATCTATTTCCCTAAATTTTTCTTCACAACATCCCATAATAATTAATTAAAAAATAAAAAAAAATATAATATAAAACCAAACTATCAAAAAATTAAATTAATATAAAAATAAATTTAAAAATAACAAAAAAAAAAAGAAAATTTTAAAAAATGATAAAAACTCTTATTTCCATTTTAATAATATCAACAATAAAAACAGAACTTCCATCAAACGGAAGTATCCCATTAAAAATAGAATCATCCTTCCCAATAAAACCTCCTCAAAAAAACATTCACAATCGTCATTATTTTACAATACCACTTCAAATCGGAACTCCACCAAAAACATACAATTTACAATTAGATACATCAACAATAACATCATGGGTTCCTTCAATTAGATGTTTTAATTGTCAATTCTCAACTTCAAAATATAATGATAAAGAATCTAAAACTTCATCACCAACAAATATTAAAGTAGAAATAAATGATGAAGATGGAGAAGTTGAAGGATATAAAACTTATGATAATGTAATTTTAAATGATTTTAATTTAAGACAATTTGGTTTTATTCAAGTTTATGAAATTGATGATGAATATAGAGATACTTATAATGGGAAATTAGGTTTAGGTTTTTGTGGTGATATTGGACATGATTTTAATTTTATTAAAAAATTAAATTTTGATCGTTTAATTTCAAAAAGAATTTTTTCGATTGAAATTGTAAATGAAACTTTTGGTATGTTTTTTATTGGAGATTTAACAGTTAAAAAATATACTTTTTGTAATTGTACTACTAATGAAGATTTAGATGATTATTATAAACAAAGTTGGCTTTGTGATTTAAGTCATGTTGGTTTATTTTATGATAAAAATTTAAATGATATTAATAAATTAAATAAATATAATGTATTAAATAAAGATAGAGTTGAATTTGATTCTGCTTATGATTTTATTGCAATTCCTAAAAGTGATAAAGATTTTATTTATGATGCCTTTGAAAAAATTGGTTTAAAGTGTTATAATAATAGTAATGATGATAAAGAAGGAAATAAAAAATATAATTTTCCTAAAATGTTTGAAGATGAAGTTTCTTTATTTTGTGAAAAAAAAAATATTAATGATAATGTCACTTTAAGTTTTGTTTTACAAGGTTTTGGATATAAAATTCAATTAAATAAATTATTTTATGATAGTACTACTTATAAAAATATTATGGAATGTTTAATTAAAATTATTGATGATGATGATGCAATTTGGACTTTGGGTTATCCTTTTTTTTCTAATTATCATATGATTTTTAATATGGAAGATAAACACGTTGGAATATATTATAATAATAATAAAATTAAAAAAATTGTTGATTTAGAATCTGATTGGAATGATTGGTATGAAAAAGGAGGAAAAAATTCATTATTTAGTGGCGCTAATAAAACATTTTTAATGACTTCTACTTTTATTTTATGTGCGTTAATTTTTATGATCATAATTTGTTTTATTCATAGAATCATTTCAAGAAGGAATTTAGAAAAAAATAGTATTAGTATGATTATTGAAAAAGATAATAATGCTGTTAGAGAAAGAATCTATTAAGGATTTTTATTAAATTATTTATAAATTAATATTATAATATATATTAAGAAATTTTAATTTCTCTAAATAATTATTTTAGGGATAATTTGAATTGTCTTTTTAATTCTTCTTGCATTTTTAGGATCAAAATAATCCATAAAATTATAACCAATTGTTTTTAAATCATTAATATATTCATTTTCTTCATTAAGATTATATAAAAAATCATCAAAAGTTTTGGCTCTTTTTATTCCAAATTTTTTTAAATATTCTTTATTTCCTTCTATAAATAAATTATAAATTTCAGAAAATTTCATATCTAATAATTCATTTGTTATAGGATTTATATGTTTTTTTGACATTAATTTTTTGATTACTTTTATATTTTTATCTGGACTTATTTTTTTATATTTGTTATTAATTGGGAACAAAATTAAAATTTTTTTTAAAGAAAAACCAAAAAATTGATTATTAAAATTAATTGTTATATCTGAAGTAACTTGAGTACTTATATTTCTAATTATATATGATTGTTTTTTAAATTCATTTTTAATACAATCATTAATTAAATCAATTCCAAATTTAATTGCATGAATTTTTATTTTTCTTAATAAATTATCTTTTGAAAATTTTGTATGTAATTCTTTTGTTTCATCTTCAATTTTATAACCTTTTTCTTTTCTTCCTCTATTTCCTTTGTTTTTTTCATTTTTTTTATTATTATTTATTGATTCTATTACCTTTATTTTGTTTTTATTATCCTTTTCTCCTTTTTGAAATAAATTAATTTCTCTTTTAATTTCATCTAGTAATGATTCAAAATTGAAATTACTACTTTGAATACTTTGAATACTTTGATTTTTTATTTTTGAAATATCATTAGTTAAACTTTGTTCTTTTTCAATTTTTGGTGATTTATCTAAAAATAATATTTTATTTATTTTTTCATAAAAGTCTTTTTCATATTCATCTTTTTTTAATTGACTATTATCTGAAAAATAAAATTCATCTTCATTTATTGTTGAGTTCACTTTTGAATACATTTTGTTTAATATTTATTTTAAAATAAAATAAATGGCTCTTTTTATAAAAACCTAATTGCTCTATATTAATATTAATTATTATATAAATAATATATACATTATTTTAAATACTTTTTTTATTTTTGTCTTCAAAAAAAAAAAAATAAAAAGATAAAAGAATAAAAATATTTTTAAAAAATATATATTAATATATATAAAATAAAATTTTATAAAAGTTTAAATAAAAAATAAAATTTATCAAAAATATAATTAATTATTACCTAAATTTTGTAATCCACTTTTATTATTTCTTTGCTGTTGAAAATAATTATTATCATTAAGATTAGACATATCATTTTGATAATCCCTACTTCTACTATAAATCATTTGTTTAGTATTATCATTATCATCAAAACCACTTTCTAAATAATTATTAGGAATTTGACTATTATCATTAGTTTCATACATTATATGTCTAAAATTATTATTATAATTCCTTTGATTATACATATTAAAATTACTTCCATAATTATTTTTATTATTATTTTCATTTTGAATAATTTTATCTTTTAAATTTTTATATAAATTAACAACTCCTTCTGAATCAAAATCATTACTTGATTCTAATAATTTATTAATTTTTTCAGTTATTTCACTTTTAGTTTCATCATCTTTTTCTGCTAAAAAATCATCTACTTCATTTTCATTTACTCCTAAAATATCTAATCCTGGTTTCATAGAATTTTTAATATTTAATTTTGTTTTTTTCATTTCATATGTATTTAATAGATCTTTTAATATTCTTCTTAATGTTGATTGCATTTTTTCATTATTTATAATTATATTATCTAATTTATTTTTTGTCATTGAATGAAGTCTTCTTTCTTGTTCTAATTCTCCATTTGATGATTTACTTAATTTGAAATTTACATTTTGAGTTTGATTAAGTTCTATATTTAAACTTTCTATTTTTGCTTTTAATGTTTTTATCATTTGTTCTTTTCTTTCATTTTCATTTTTTAATTTTTGGTAATTTATATTATTTTGTGCATTTGATGATGCTTGTGTTTCTGTTATTTTATTAAATTTTTCTATATCTTGATTTAATTGAAATATTTTATTTCTTAAATCTCTTATTATATCTTCTTTTCTACTTACTTCTATTTTTTTTACTTTATTTTTTTCTATTAAATCTTCATTTTCTTCTATTAACTTTTTATTTTGTTGTTTATAATTTTCATAATTAATTTTTAAATCTTTTATTATATTTTCTTTTCTACTAATATCATTTTTTAATGATTTAACTTTATCTTCATTATTTTTTTCTTTATTTTCTCTTTCTTGTTTAATATTAATTTCAGAATTATTTCTTTCTAATTGACTTTTCATAGAATTAATAACATTATTTTTTCTATTTAATTCATCTTTTAAATTTTTAATAGTCTTTTCTAAATCATCAATATTATTTACATATTCCATTTTTTTATCATAAGGAGTCCAAGTACTTTTTATTCTTCTAACTTCATCAATTAAACCTTTCATTTCATTTTTATGTTGTTTATTTGAATCATTCATTTCTTTAGTTTGATTTTCTAAAGTTTTATTTAAACCTTTAATTGTAATATCATTTTGATTTAATTTTTCTTTTAAAGTTGATACTGAATCATTCAACAATTTAATTTGAGCTTTTTGATTATCATTTTCGGTTTTTAAATTATTATTTTCTAAATTTAATTCAGTTAAAGTTGCATAATTTTTCATTAATTGTGTTAATCTAAAATATGCATTTTCAGTAGGAGAAACATTTAATTTTTTAATTTTCATTTGTAATTTTCTTACATTTAAAGTATCATTTAATTCATGATTTTCTTCTTCTAAATTCTTAATTTTACCTTTACATTTATCAACTTTTCCTTTCAAACCTTTTAATTCTTTTTTAAAATTATCAATTAATGCTTCTCTTTCACTAATTTTATTAATTAAATCAATAGATTGTTGAATTGACTTAATTAAAGCAGAAAATTTTTCATTTAATTCCTTAGGATTATTTTTTTGTAAATTTATTAAAATATTTAAATCATTTAATAAATTATCAAATCTTTCTTTTAAAAATTGAATATGTGCATTATAAACATCCATTAAAGAATTTAATTTTTCAGTTGATTTTAGAATTTGTTCATTTAATAATCTAAATTTATCTCCAGTTAATTCTGCCATTTCTGCTAATTGTTTTTTTAAATCTTCATTTTCTTTATTTAAATTTTCAACATTATTTTCTAATTCATCAAATTGTTTTTCATGCATTTTTAATGATGCTTCTGCCTCAGCTTGTAATTTCATTTTTTCTTCTAATAAATCTTGTAATTCTTTTTCTTTTTTATTTATTTCATCCATTAATAAATCATTTTCTTTTTTCATTTCCATTAATTTATTTTGATAATCATTTATTATATTTTTTAATTCATTTTGGGAATTTTCTAATTTTTCTATTAAGTTATCATTTTCATTTTTCATTTTTAGTGTTTCTTTTTCGTATTTTTCTTCCATTTCTTTCATTTGTTTTTTTAAAGTATCTATTTGTGTTAATAAGAATGAAATTGTTTGATTTTTTTCTTGTAATTCTAAATTTAAATTATCAACATTTTTTCCTTTTTCTAATTCACCTCTTAATTTATTTAATTCTGAATTTAATTCTATTAATTCTTTTTCTTTTTTTTGTAATTGTTCTTTATATTCTTTTGAATCTTTTTCTGCTTGTGTTAAATCTAATTTTATTGCTTTCATTTTTTTATCATTTAATAATTCAACATTTTCCATTGATTCAATTTTTTCTTTATAATTTTGTATTAATGAATTTGCATCTTTTAATTTAGATTCAAGATTTATTATTATTGTATTTTGATTATTTTTAATTAAATTTGGATTTGATGCTGCATTTGTTGAACTTGATAAAAAACTTTTTGATTCATTTAATGCATTTTGTAAATCAGATGATAATTTTTCTTTTTCTTTTTTTAATTGCTGACTTTCTATTATTAAGTTATCATTTTTTTGTTTTAAATTTATTATTTCTCTTTTTAGATTTTGTTCTGTTTCTTTATTCTCATTTTGTAATGAAAATATTAATTTTGATTCTTTTGCTTTCATATCATTATACATAAAATCTAATTGATTTTGTAATTTATTTTGACTTTCTTTTAATTGTATATTTTCATTTGATAAAATTGAATTTTGTTCTTCTAATTGTCCAATTAAATAATTTGATTTTACATTTGAGTCATTTAATTTTTTTGACATATCATTTAATTCATTTTTTATTTTTTCATTTTCAATTTGAAGTAAAGAATTTTCTTTTGATATTTCATCTATTTTTTTTTGAAATTCTTCAGAAGACTTTAAAAATTTATCATTTTCACTTTGAATTTTTTGATTCTTTGAAACTTCTTTTGATAATTCTGCAGTTTTATCATTTAATATTTTTGTTTGAACATAAAATTTATTTTGAAGAGCAAATAATTGTTCATTTATTCTAAGATTATCTGATTCCATTATTTTTAATTTATTTCTCATTTCTTCATAACTTAATTTATCTGTTGAATCTTCTATGTTATTCTCTATTTTGAATTTATTTTGATCCATATTAATTTTTATTTTGAAACAAATATTAAATAAATAATTTAATTTTATTTTTATAGAGAATTAAATATAAAATTTTATTATTTAAATTAAAAAAATTTAAATTTTTAAATGGCTTATTTAAATTTGAAACAAAAGATTGCAAATTTATATACCCAATTAGATACTTTTAATGAACATTCTACTCAAATTAAAAATTATTCTTTAAATAATTTACCCATATCAAATGAGAAATTAAAATTATATGAGGTAATGATTTTTCAAAAGAAAAAAAACTCTTCAAAATCAAAAGATATTTTTTCAAAAATAAAAGATGAGAAAAAAAATATTCTTCATTCAAGAAGTCTATTAGATTATCAAAATTTTGAAAATGAAAATATATACAAAAGAAAAAATACAAATAATTTAAATTCTAATTTTCAAAGAAAATATGATGAATTAAAAAATTATACAAATAATTTAAATAATTTTGAAATATCAAATAAAGAAAATTTAAGAAGAAATTTGTCAAATTATATTGATGAAATTAAAAATTATAAAAATATTAAAAATGGAAAAATGTTAAATAAAAAAGAATCTTTAAAAAAAGAAATAATGTCTGAGTTAGGAACAGGATATATGAATAATAATTTCAATGGGAGAATTATGAAAAATAATAGAAGTTCTTCAAATATTTTTGAATCAAAAATAAAAAGAAAGGAATTTAAAGGAATACATGGTGTAAATAAAATTTATTAAAATAAATCATTAATGAATTTAATATAATAATTTTACAAATATTTTTTTTAATTTAATTAAAAATTTTTTAATTTATTAACTTAAATAAACAATTTAAGTTTATTGTTATTTTATTTATTATATATAGTTTCAAATTCTATTTAAAATTAAAATTTTTAACTTTTCAATATTTGAAAATAATAATAATTTTTCACTTTGTTGATAATAATGAGAAATTTCACTTTATTAAATTATTAATTGAAATATTAAATTATTATTTATTTTATTTTTATTTTGTTCAAAAAAATTAAAAGGTTAATGGATGATAATGATATTAATTCATTATTAACAAAACATGAAAATATTTTAGAAAAATATAAGAAAAATAGTGTGTTTTCAAAAATAAATAATAAAAAAAATGAAATAATATCAACCTCTAATGAAAATCTTCCAAACACTAATATTGAATATACAAATATAAAAAATATGCAAAATTCTATTTCAATCAATCAAATAAATAAAACTATCATCGATGATAAAAATTCAAATAAATATATGCAAAAAATAGATGATTTATTAAATAGATTAAATTATAAAAGAGAAAATAATCCTATTGAGAAAAATTATTCAGAAAAAAAAAATAAAAAAGATTTTAATATTGACAATATTTTACAAAAATATATGAAAAAAACAGATAAAATAATAGATACAAATATAGACTTTACAAGTAATAAAGAAGATAACTTCAATTTAAATAATTTTTCAAAAAACCAAAATATAATTAATAATGTTATTAAATCAGTCAATACAAAAATAGGAAATGTAGAACCTATTAATGAAATAGAAAAAATAAAAATGAAATATTTAAATCCTTCTAAAAATAATATTTTAGCTAATACAAAAAATGAAATAAAATCAATTGAAGAAAGAATGAATCAATATAAAAATGAACTCTATAAAAAAATACAATATAAAAATTCTAATAAACCCAAAGAGTTTAATATTGATGAAATAATAGAAAAAAATAAAAATATTAATAAAAATTATCCTAATATAATTGATATTAAGCAAAATAACACTATTTTACTTAAAAAAGATGATGATTTGATAAATGTTATTGTAGATAAAAAAAAGAATTATGATTCAAATTTAAATTTTGAAAAAAAAATCGAAAATAATTTTAATTTAATTAATGAACAAAAAAAAGATAATAATTTTAATTTAATTCCTAAACCAAAAATTAATAAAAATGAAGATTTAATTCATAAACCAATTGAAACTAATAATTTTAATATATTTCAAGAACAAAAAATAGAAAATTATAATTTTATTCCTTCAAAAGAAGAAGATAGTTTTCAAAATTTAAACACTCATTTTAATTATTTAATTCCAGAAAAAGATAATGATGATGAACAAAATTTATTTCAAGAAGAAAAAAATAACAATGAAAATAATACTAGTAATAATTTTAATTTAGAAGAAAAAAAAATTCTCTCAAAAATTCCAATTCCAAATAAAAATAGTATTAATACAGAATCAATGATAAGTTTTAACTTAAGTGAAGATAGTGATATGTTTTATAGTAAGAATTTAAAAAATTCTTTATTTCAAAAAAAAGAAGAAAAAAATGAGGAAAAAAAAGAAGAAAAAGATAAAGAATTTAATTATGATGAAGTATTACCAATAATAGAAAAAGTTTCAAAATTAAAAACAATTAAAGAATTATCAGAACAAGAAAATCATAATGAAAATACAATAAATAAAAATGATGAACAAAGAGATGCAAATGAAATTATTAATAATGTTTTATTAGCACTTTCAAATAATTTAATTGAATTAAATGAAAAAGAACCAAAAAAAGGTCTTGGATTAGAAATAAGTGAATTAACTAATGAAAATATAAATGAATTAAAAAAAGATTTAATGCCAATTAATGATAATATACATATAGAAAAACCAAAATTACTTTCAAAAAATAATAGTGTAAATAATTTAAAAGAAAAAAAAAAGTTATTATCCTTTACAGAATTTTTGTCAAAAGATGAAAATAATAATTAGAAAAACTTTATTAATAAAAAAATAAATACAAAATAAAAAAAAATACATTTTTCTTTTAGAAAATTAGAAAAGCAAATGATATACACTACAGAGATATTAAATATACAAAAAAAAAATTACAGAATAAACATATTTTAATTTAAAAAAAATATAAAAATATATTTTCTTTAATTAAAAACAGAAAAAAAAATTTAAAAATAAAAATATTTTTTTTAAACATTAATAAAAAAAACTTTAATTCTGACTTTCAAACAACCCAACAATTTCAGCTTTATCAATTAAATGTTGATTAACTTGACTTTTAAAATCTTCATAACTTCTAATACTTAAAATTTTAGTATCCAAAGCATAAACAACAAAATGATAATGATGAGTTCCAGAAGGTGGTTTAGGTCCTTTATATTTTAATTGTCCCCAAGAATTATTAATTTCTTTTCCAACAATAGAATCTTTATTAATAACATTAATATTTTTATTAATATTAATTAAAATCCAATGATAAAATAAACCAGAAGGAGCATCTGGATCTTCAACACTAAATGCAAAACTTTTTGTTCCTTTTGGTATATTTTCCCATTTAAATGATGGATTAATGTCTTTGTCATATGGTGTAAATTCTTTTGGTATATATTCATTATTTTTTATATCATCTGATGTTAATTTAAAGGCTTTTTGGTTTGATATTGATATTATTATTGAGAATATTATTATTAGTTTATATTTGTTTTTCATTTTATTTTTATTGTTTTTTTTTGAAAATTTGTTTTTTTTTATTTAAAATAAAAATTAAATTAAATTATTTAGTTTTAGTTTTTTATTTGGTTTTTTTATTCTTTTGCTAATTCTCTTGGTTCATCTTGTTTATTTAAATCCATTTTGTATTGTTGTTCATTGAGTAATAAACTTAAATTAACTGGATATAAGAAATTTGCAATTAATGCATATGCTTCAATATTAAGTAAAAATGCAAAAATATAAAAAATAAAACAACCAAATAAATTAAAAACTAATTTTTTCATTAAAATAGGAATAACAAAATAAACAATTGAACTTAAAGATAAAGTTAATCCCATAATTCTAAAACAAAATTCAGAGGAAAATTCTTTATAAAAAACAGGAAGAAACATTGTATTGACTCCACCTAAAGCAGAAGCATTAATAATTTCAATAATAAAAATTAAAAAAGAAATTTTAAATAAAGGAATAAAAAGTAAAAGAGAAAAACTATAACTAGTAATTAAATAAATTATTCTATTTCTAAATCCTTTAAAATCATATAGATAACCAAATACAATTGAAGAAATTGAATAACTTAACATATAAATATAAAAATATATTTTTTTATATGAAATCATTGGAATAGTATTTAAATACATAAAAGATAAATAAGATATTGAAACAATATACACACTTGCTAATAATAATAAAAATGAAGATATTATATAAACATATTTAAATGAGAATATTTCAGATAACATTTTTAATAAATCACTTCCTTCTTTTCTTGGATTATCTTCTTCAATTAAACTATCATCATCAACATTTTCTTCTTCTTCATTTAATGGATCACTTAATATATCTTTACTTGAAGTTTCTTGAAAACTTCTTCTTTTCTTTTTTTTTTTCTTTGTTTCTTTTATATTTAATGTAAATAATATTGAAACACAACCAATAGTATATAATGTTATATTAATTATAAGAAATATTCTATCACTTCTTAAAAAGTCATATAAAGGATTAAAAATAAATATTCCAAAAGTATTTGAACAATTTAATATTCCTGTTATAAGGCCTCTTGATATTGGAAATATTTTCCACATTTCTTCTAAAATTGCTAAAAAACTTATTCCATTTGAAATTGAATATAATGTAATTGATAAATATGTATGGAAAATTCCATTAAAAAGAAATAAAATTAAATTTGATAATATTAAAAGAAAATAACTTATTAATAATGTATTTTTTAATCCTAAATATTTATTAAAATATGTTCCAAAAAATTTTGATAAATTAGAGAATATTAATATTTGAATTGATAAATTAAATGAATTTTGTAAAATTGAATTTTCAATATAATATTCATTTGATACTTCATCTTCTTCATAATGTCGTTTTAAATAAGTTGGAAGAATATGATTCCAACAATTTATTGAACCAAAAAACATTAATGAAACACAACACGAACCTAAATTTAAATATTCTTTATAAGTTAGATTTCCTTGTTTAGTTGATGACATAATAATATTAAATTAAATTAAATTATACAATAAAATAAAAGTATTGATAAGTAAATTTTAATATTAATTACATTTATATTATTTTCATATAAAATATTTTAAAATTAAAAGAAATTATTTGATTGATTAATAAATATTATTTTAAATTTTTATTAATAATATTAAAAAACAACCAAATTAAAAATAAATATTACAATATGATTAATCATTATATAAAAATTATTTTATGATTTTATAACAAATATGAATTTCGAATTTAAAATTTATTCCTAAAAATATGGTTAAATAATATTTTTTATAAAATATAAAAATGATTGTCAATAATTGAAATATATAAAAAAACATAATAATTTATAATATATTTATTTGCAGAAATATTTTAAACAATATA
>JAEEGK010001442.1_pt1 | contig 59671 bp, 45 predicted proteins | sample 8958771 | NCBI WGS metagenome assembly JAEEGK01 (sample SAMN16246547, study PRJNA631951) | gut metagenome | biome: gut microbiome; feature: rumen; material: SC-attached | host: Bos | place: Iran: Karaj | collected 2018-10 | reverse complement strand
CGGCCGCCTTCAGATGAAGTATAGCTATACTCCAGCCGGTCCGGAGCGTAGGAAGTCAACGAAATATCATCTCCGCTTGTTTGCTCAAACCAGGCGTTGCCGCGGGCAAAACTGTAGCGTAGCGGGGGATTGTCTTCTCCTACGATGATATAGCGGCAGTTAAGCGAAGCGAGACTCTCCAGATACGGCAGCGCGGCCTCGGCTTCCTGCACGGTGGCGGCGCCGCTTATGGCTTTGCTAAGAGTCTGGATGTCCGGAGCGAGCTGCCTGTCGATATACTCCTGATAGCGCTGGAGCTTGGCGGGTGAATATCCGCCGATGTTCTTATGCCAATAGGAGGGGTGAGAATCGTTGAAAACGTTAACCGTTAGGTCCAGCACCCGGTACGAGGGGTCGGTGTCGGCAAGAATCAATTCGTCAACCGGACGCTTGTTGAACTGGCTGTTGAATGCCTTGGGTGTCACAAAGTCGTCCGGCCCTAGATAACGCTTGCCCACAAGGAACAAATCCACCAGCACCAGCACACCAACACATACCGCAGCTATAAGCCGTCTGACGTGAATGCCTCCGGTACTACTTTCATCCTGACAGTTGGCGACTTCGCTGGCGGTTTCGATGGCAGGAGAGCCCCCGGAGCGACTTTGGCCCTTACGAACAGGAGCTTCGGGGGCTCTCCTGCCAGAAGCAGAAGCGGCACCAGACACGCCCCAGACCAGCAGCGCCACGGCAGCGGCCACCAGCAGAAGCGAACGAAGGGTATCGCTCCAAAGCAGCGAATAACGGTCCGCCGCCAAGGCCTCGCGGAGAATATCCGGCTGCCCCGCATCGGCCCCGCCGCTGAACGTTCCCAGCACACTCTGAAGCAGAGCCAGAACGAGCAGCAGCCCAAGCGAAATGCCTCCGCTGACAAGCACCTTCTTGCGAAGCTCGCGGGCCGGCGCGCCGCTCCTCACAATCTTGTCAAGCATAAGGAATCCCAGCACGGGAAGGGTAAACTGCAGCACCACCAGAGCCATGGACACGGTTCGGAACTTATTGTACAGCGGCGCAATATCGTAAAAGAGCTTGGTGAACCACAGGAAATGGCTGCCAAGTGCCAGCAGCACGGCAAGGAGCGATGCGGCCACGGCCCACCATTTCTCCCGGCCCTTCCAGTACAGCAAGCCAAGGATAAACAGGAAGATAGTGACCGCTCCCATGTACATAGGGCCTGCGGTGAAAGGCTGGGGGCCCCAATAAAGCGGTAGATGCTTGCGTACTTGCTGGAGGTTGCCCTGACCGGCGCGCCGCAGCAGTTGCACGGTCTCGGATTTCATACTCAGCGGGCCCGAGGAAGAGCCGCCGTTGTAATTGGGAATGGCCAGGTTGGGGAGTTCTTCCCATCCGTACGACCATGCGGTGGCGTAATCGATGTCAAGCCCCTTGCGGGCACCCTCGGACGAGCCTGCGGAGGTGCCGCCACGCATCGAGTACGGGGTGTATTCCCATGTAGGAAGGAGTTTGATGGCGTTGGTGCCAATGCCGGCGAGGCCCATTACGAGGAGCAGGGCCGATGCTATCCAGAAGCCTTTGAGGGACTGTTTGCGGCGCAGGAGCGACACAAAGAGAACCACAACGTAGATCAGGATCATCAGGGCCAGGTAGTAGGATATCTGGGGATGGTTGGCTTTGACCTGGAAGCTTACGGCAAGGCCGAACAGGGCGGCGCCTAATACTACCTCTGGCCAGCGAGGCCCGGCAGTTCGGGGCCCTGAGTTTGCCGCGGAGATGCCACCGCCGCTCCTGTTCGTAAGGGCCAAAGTCGCGGCGGCGGCATATCCGCCGGCAGCCAATACCCCACATGCCTTACGGTAGGTAAACACCACGGCGGCAAAAACCCAAGGCAGGAATGAGAGGGCCTGCATCTTGGTGTTGTGGCCGACTTGTATGATCTGGATATTATACGAGCAGAACGTGACGGCAATGGCGCCGCCGGCCGCTACCAGAGGGTGCACGCCGAAAGCCAGGAACATAAGGAATGCTCCCAGGAGCGATATGAACAGATATGTAGCAGGGCGCTTGCCGGTGAGCAGCAAGTCATAGAGGGGCTGCGTCCAGTCGCCTTTGGTGGAACTCTGGATAGATGCGGTGGGCATGCCGCTGAACATGGAGCCGGTCCAGGCTGCGCTCTCGCCTGGGTGCGCCTTGTCCCAGCTAATCTTTTCGTGGGCCATTCCCTGCCAGCCGGAGATATCCCCCTGGTTTACAACCTTACCTTCCAGCACCTCGGGCACAAATGCGTACGAAAGTACCAGGAAACCCAGCACAATCCCCAAGCATATCAACAGATTCTTCTTCATAACGCTCTAAGCAATAAATTGTTCCACCCACTCGCGGTCGATCTTCACAAGCCCCTGGAGGCCCGCTGTCAAAGAAGGGTTCCGCCCCACTATTGCGCAGCAATCTTCGTACACATTGAAGCCTACGCTCAGCAGTTGCATCTGCCCTCCCTCGGGATAAGTGAATATGATATCGTGGTCCGCGCCCTCAAGGCGCAGGAATTTCAGATCGACTCTCTTGCCAAGCTCCTGACGGGTAACGTACTTGCAAATCTCCAGCGGCACATCGTCAAGGCCCGCATCGAAAACCTTTACCTTCTCGATAAGAGACCCCACATCAGACACCAGCCGCCCCTGAACGCCCTCCAGGCCCTCAACCGCAATGGGACGGTCCGAAAGGCACAGCAGCAGGTGGGAATCACGGTAAATAACCGGGCTTAAAATAAGCTCCTTGCATCCGCAGGAAGGGCACTCGCGCACGAACAGGCTGCCGTCTTTGACCCTCTCCTTCAGAGATGGTTCCGCCTCAGCGTCAATCATCCTGTAAACGAGGGCCTCATACTCCCTGCCGCAGCGGGAGCAACGGAAAGCCGAAATTGCCGAAACCGAACTCATAGCACTTTGGATAGTTTTTCGGTGAGGGCCCTGCGGGAATACTGTGAAACGTCCCCACGGAGAGGTTCTTCTTCGCCCGCGAGATGCTTCTCCCAGGCGGCCTGGATATAGTTTTCAAGCGGCTCAACCTTGTCCCAGCCGTACATCACTCCGGAACCGGTTTCAGAAAGCATGCGCGCGGCGGCGCCTCCCTCCTGGCCGATTCCCAGCACCGGACGGCGGGCTGCCATATACTCGAATATCTTGCCCGGAAGGGCCTTGGCATACTCCGGCTCGTCACGCAGCGGAAGCAGCAGCACGGAAGCCGACTGCTGCAGCGCAGTAGTCTGATTGTGAGGCAGGTAGCCAAGGTTCTCCACATTGTCCGAGAGGCCCCTTATGCGGAGCGCCTCAAGTATTTCGGTGTCGGTCTTGCCGGCAAGGCGTATGCGCAGCTGCTCCTTGAAGGAGCGGTCGGCGGCACATTTGCCAGAGAGCACATCCCAAAGGCGCAGCGGGTTGCCGTCAGAAGCAAAAAGGCCGGTATGCACAAGGCTGAACTCGTTGCGCGGCAGGGGATTGGGGAACGCGGCGAAGTCGCATTCGTCAAAGCCGTTGGTAATCAGGTGCACCGGCGTAGCTGTACGGGCTTGGAAGTCGTCACGTACGGGCGCCGACACGGCTATTACGGCATCGGCGCTATCGAGCACTTTTTGCTCCATTCTCCTGTGTTCCGCCGCCGTCCAGGGCAGCAGTCCCATGTGCTTGAAGTAATGCATCTCCGTCCAAGGGTCACGGAAGTCGGCAATCCACCTCACTCCCGTGAGGCGCTTCAGGCGCATACCTATCAGATGCATCGAATGGGGCGGACCGGTAGTGACCACTGCATCTACAGGATTCTCTTTCAGATATTTACGCAGATACCTCACACTCGGGCCAACCCATCCGGCACGCGGATCGGGCACGAACAGATTGCCCCTCAGGCCCACCACCAGGCGCTGCTTGAAGGTCTTCTTCTGCTGGTTGAGCGGATTCACTCCGGCCCCTTTGTCGGAAGCGCCGAAGAATTTATGATAGATAGCGTATGGCTCGGTGATGTGGCGCTTGAGCACGGTAACGCCGGCAGGAATCTCTTCCAGCAGACTCTCGTCCACGGCCAGCTGCTCGGGGTTCTCGGGTGTGTAGATCACAGGCTCCCAGCCGAACTCGCGCAGATACTTGGTGAACTTGACCCAGCGCTGCACTCCGCTGCCCCCGGTAGGAGGCCAGTAGTAACTGATTATCAGAACTTTCTTCATCGCCTGTAACCCTGAATGTTTGCCTTTACCGTCTCCCAGTCGTAGTAAGGTCCGCTCACGCTCTTGAGCTTCCTCAGGCTCCTCTCCTGCTCCTGGTAAAGGAACTTCACCAGTACGCGGCCGGCCCGGTTGCGGTAGAAAATCATCTGAAGGTTGGAGCCCATGCACAGCTCGCGCCAGCACCACCAGCGCGAGGCAATCTCGCTGAACGGCATGCGGCTGCCGGGCCCCTCGACGCCAAGGTATGAGACGAGCGTGAGGAGGGGATAATCGTGCCCGAAACGAAGGTCCACCGCATATTTGCCGCCCGCTATGGCCTCGTCGGCCTTGGCCACTATGTCGTCCACCAGCTGATGGGCCGAATCAAGCCGCTGGGGATCGATTTCCTCAACGCTGCCGTAATTGGCGTACTGGGAACTTGCCTCATAGGCGCAGTAGCGGTAGAGGTACTCAAACTGCATAAGCGGCAGGATGCGTTCCTCTATGTCCCAGCAGGGCGCTATGGTGGCGGTGCGGTAGAGAGCCTTGTTGAAGCGGGCAAGATCCGTGATAAGCCCGCGGGCCGCGGCCGCATCGGTGAACAAGGTGCCAAGGATATATGTGCTGTCGCACGGAGCGTCCCAGAGATGCTCCTTCATAGGCACGGCCAGCTCCTTGCAGATGGGCAGTTTGTGGCCCGTGGCGCCTATATATTCCATAAGGGCCTCGCCCGTATCGAGATACCACCGCGTCTTGGGGCGCGCCGCCGATACGGCCGTGGTAAAAGCGTTCATGCTGATGATGCAGCGCTGCGATACGCTGGCGATGGCGCGGATCTCGGGGCTCCCGCGGAACACTGCGGGGAAGCGTTTTACCATCCTCGCTCCAATACCTGAGTGCTCCCGTACGCCGCGCTGCGAAAGCCGGGCGTCCATTCCGCCCCAAGCATCGAACACCTGCTGCGTTTCTTCCAAGGCGGCGCGTCCACCGTCGCTCAATATGCCCAGGCTGTCGGCCTTGTGCAGCACGTCCAGAATCAGGACATAGTAGTCGCTTCCCCAGGTGTGACGGCTGCCGTGACGGGAGTAATGGCTGATGTAGAATGGCTTATAACCTGCCGGCGGAGGCGTGTCACGCAGGTCGCCGTGATGATAGGTGTAGTTGTTGTTGCCTGCGCGGAGTATATCTTCCTTGAGGGCGGCCTCCAGGGCGGGGTCGTGGGTCCAGTTCTGTCCGGCGGCGGGCAGCAGACAGAGCGCCAGGGCGCATATGGCTAGAATTCGTCTCATGGTGCTATCAATTTTGGGCGGCCCCCACTTCCTCCTTTAGTTTTCGCAGGAGGTCGAAGGCCTGGAGGGGGGTCATGTTGTCGAGGTCGGCCTTCTCGAGCTGTTCTTTGACGGAGCTGAGAGTGGGGTCGTCAAGCTGGAAGAAAGAAAGCTGCACGCTGCCGTCCTCGGCGGTGTCTTTGGACAGGGCGTCGGAAGTTTTTTCGCGCCTTTCAAGCTCGCGCAGAGTCCTCTCGGCGGAGTGTATGACCTCCTGCGGCATTCCGGCCATACGGGCCACGTGGATACCGAAGCTGTGGGCCACTCCTCCCCTCTCGAGCTTGCGCAGGAACACTACGTCGTGCCCCTCTTCCTTTACGGCAATATGCCAGTTATGCACGCGCGGGAAGCGGTTTTCCATGTCGTTGAGCTCGTGGTAATGGGTGGCGAAGAGAGTCTTGGCGCCGTGCCCTTTTTCGTGTACATACTCTATGAGGGCGCGGGCTATTGACATGCCGTCGTAGGTGGATGTACCGCGGCCGATCTCGTCCATCAGCACCAGCGAGCGCTCGGAAAGATTGTGCATGATCATCGACGTCTCCAGCATCTCCACCATAAACGTGGACTCGCCACGGGAGATATTGTCGGTGGCGCCAACGCGTGTGAAGATTTTGTCGAATACGCCTATGCGGGCCTCCCGCGCCGGCACCCACGAACCGCACTGGGCCATAAGCACTATAAGGGCCGTCTGGCGCAGCAGGGCCGATTTGCCGGCCATATTGGGCCCCGTGAGCACCATTATCTGCTCGCGGCGGCTGTCCATCGAAATGTCGTTGGGAACGTACTCCTCGCCCGGGCCCATCATGGTTTCGATAACCGGATGGCGGCCGGCCTTGATGTCGAACGAGAGGCTCTTGTCCATCACCGGGCGGCAGTAGCCCTTCTCGATGGCCTGGAGCGCGAAGCCCTGGAGCACGTCGAGGGTCGATATGATGCGGCAGTTGGCCTGGATGTCCTTGATGCGCTTCTGGATGTCGGCGACGAGCCTGGCGTAGAGTTGCGACTCAAGGGCGTAGATGGAATCCTCGGCGGTGAGGATGCGGCTCTCGTACTTCTTGAGTTCCTCGGTAATGTATCGCTCGGCCGACACAAGGGTCTGCTTGCGTATCCATTCGGGAGGAACCTGATCGCGGAAAGTGTTGCGTACCTCTATGTAATAGCCGAATACGTTGTTGTAGCCTATCTTAAGAGAGCTGATGCCGGTGCGTTCTATCTCCCGCTGCTGCATCTGCTGGAGGTATTCTTTGCCGCCACGCGATATGGCGCGCAGCTCGTCCAGTTCTTTGTTTACGCCGGCGGCGATGACGTCGCCCTTACCCAGCTGCACGGCAGGATTTTCAGCCATGGTGCTGCGGATGCGCTCCAGCAAGGGATCGGTATCTTTGATGCCTTTGGCGAGCTTGTCAAGGGCGGGGATGCCGGTGCCGTCGCAGATGGTGCGGACCGGGGTCATCTGGGAGAGCGAACGGGCAAGCTGCATCATCTCGCGCGGGTTGATCTTGCCTGTGGCGGCGCGTGCCGTTATGCGGTCCAGGTCGCCGATATCGCCGATGCGGGTGCGGACATCCTGCAGGGCCTCTTCGTTGTCAAAGAAGAACTGCACCACATCGTAGCGACCGTTCAGAGCCTGGATATCGATTATGGGGAGAGAGAGCCATTCACGCAGCAGGCGGCTTCCCATGGGGGAAGAGCAGCGGTCCAGAACGTCCACCAGGCTTGTGCCTTCCACCCCTGCGTTGGACTGGAAAATCTCGAGGTTACGGAAGGTGAAGCGGTCCATCCACACAAAGCTGCCCTCGTCGATGCGTCCTATGCTGCAGATGTTCTTGAGGCCTTCGTGGTGGGTTTGTTCGAGATAATATATGAGGGCGCCGGCGGCCTGCACGGCCAGTGGATAGCGGTCGATGGCAAAGCCTTTGAGGCTCTGGGTGCCCATCTGGCGGCAGAGCTTTTCGGTGGCGGCGTCCTGCACGAACGCCCATTCGTCAAGGGAAGTGATGTAAAAGTCGGGGAAGCGCTCTTTGACCTTGCGGTAGATATCGCGCTGAACCACGAGTTCCTTGGGACGGAAACTGTAAAGGAGGGTGGCAATGTATTCGGGGCTGCCCTGAGCCACTTTGAAAGTGCCGGTAGAGGCGTCCAGGAAGGCGGCTCCGCACTCCGGACCGTCGAAGTTCAGGCCGGCGAGCCAGTTGTGTTCCTTGCCCTCGAGCATGGTTTCGCCGAAGGCTACGCCGGGAGTAAGTATCTCGGTGACTCCTCTCTTGACGAGTTTTGATTGGGATAGTTTAGGGTCTTCGAGCTGGTCGCAGATAGCTACTTTGAAGCCTGCGCGTACGAGTTTCGGAAGATACGTGTCGATGGCGTGGTGGGGGAAGCCGGCCATGGGCGTGTCCCCTTTGTCGCCGTTGGAGCGGCGCGTGAGGACGATTCCCAGCACCTTGCTGAGGGTCACGGCGTCGTCGGAGTAACACTCGTAGAAGTCCCCGACGCGATAGAGCAGCAGGGCCTCGGGATGTTGCGCCTTTATAGAGAAATACTGCTTAAGCAGTGGGGTATCTTCCGCTGATTTTGCCATAGCTTTCAAATATAGCGATTTTTGCCGAATTTGGCAAAACCGCATCCCCACGGCAACGGCTTATCTATCCAGCCGCTTCCACAGGCGCCACATGAGGGCGCCCCAGCCGAGGAATAGCAGGACGTACACCCAGAAGGGCAGGCGGGCGGTGAATGTATCCCAGTTAAGGGTGTTCTGGTAGTCGGGAATGTCGGCGTAGTAATAGGCGCCGGCGCCGAAGTCAAGGTCGGGGTTTAGGCCGAGGCCGTGGACCATTATATACACGGCCGCGCCCAGCACAACCGTCCCAACCAACAGAGCCGCAACGCTCCCCGCCGACAGTTTTCGACGTGGTTTAACATCGCACGAGCGGACACCGGCAGGCAGGGGCCTCCCGGCGCGACTTTGGCCCTTACGAACAGGAGCGCCGGCGGGCTCCTGCCGAAGCTCGCCGGAGGCAAAACGACTGTTCGTAAGAATCTTTGCCATTAGTCAAGCGCGGGGATAGGGAACACGGCCCCGGAGAGCAGGAACCACACCATGGCGAAGGTCAGGACGATATTGAAAGTCTGCCCGACTATATAGAGCCACAGCGGCTTGCCGCCCTTCATCTGACGGGCGATATCGCGGAAATTAGTATCCAGACCAATACTTACGAATGCGAGCACGAAGCACCAGTTCTTGTACTGGTCAAGCACCCCGTTGACAGCATTCACCTGGTCGGCGCCGGCAAGAGGCAGAACGATGAACGACGCCACCAGCGAAGCCACGAAGAAGCCGATGATGAACTTAGGAAAACGGGTCCATATCTCGCCCGCGCCCACTTTCTGACCGTTTTTCTTGTCCACGCGAGTTGCAAAGAACAACGCCACGAAGAAAGCGATAAAGCCGATAAGGATATTCTGGATCATCTTCACCAGCACGGCCGCCTTCTCGGCCTCGCCGCCCAGCACAGAACCCGCCACGGCTACGGCGCCGGTACTGTCAACCGTACCGCCTATGAGAGCGCCGCCCATGATGGGGGACATGCCACAGGCCTTGATGATCACGGGCTCAAGCACCATCATCAACACGGTAAATATGATGGAGATGGAGATGGTCATGGTAAGGTCGTCCTTCTTGCAGCCCGATGCGGCTCCGGAGGCGATGGCGGCCGATGTACCGCAAACGCTCGTGGCCGAAGCCATGGTAATGATGAGCGGCTTATTGTCAATCTTAAGCACCTTGGTGCCGAACCACCACATGAACAAAATCACTATAGGGGTAACCACCCAGGCGATTCCAAGGCCGTACAGACCGAACTTTGCAATGTTGGAGAACAACACCGAGAAACCCATTATCACAAGTCCCGTCTTGATATAGAACTCCGTACGCACCGCAGGCTTAAGCCAGCCGGGAGTGCCTATGGTATTGGAAATCAGCATGCCCACAATCAGCGCCCAGAATGCCCACTCCAGATAACGGTTGAGGGTGAATTCGGCGCTTATAAGACGCACAACAACCGACAGGAGGAATACCCCGATGAACGCCGGGATGAACTTTGAAACCTTCCCTCCGGTAAGCTTGGCACCAACGGTAAATAGCACCCCGAGCACCACGGCGGTAAGGAGCATTTTGAGCCAGAACGCGCCCGATGCGAGCTGCTGCCCCAGCGGAACTATCTTTGCTGCGGCGGCACCGGAGACGGTCTCGCCCCAGGTCCAGGTCTTGAATTTAAGGGCGGCAAAATCGAAACTGCCGGTTAGCACGGCCACAAGGGCTACCGCGATAATAATAAATCCAATCCACACCGCAAGCCAATCTTCGGTATGCAAGAGCTTTGAAGAATTCTTGGACATATCAAATAGTTTAAAATATTGAGTCCAAATATACAAAATATTTGCATCTTTGCCCCGACAACTTAAATGCACAATTATGAAAACCAAAAAGCAAATCGTCGGTTCCCGGGGCGAAGAAGAAGCCTGCAACTGGCTGGTAGGGCAGGGTCACCGCATTCTGCGGCGCAACTGGAGAGCCTCTCATCTGGAACTTGATATCATTACGATACGGGAGCGTACCATCCATATAGTGGAAGTAAAAACCCGCAGCGGAGATACTCCGGTGGCCCCTGAAAGCAAAGTCGATCACCTCAAGCGCCAGCGCATGGTGAGGGCCGCGGGCGCATTTATGAACGGCCCCCTGCGCGGCACCCTTCCCGCCGACGTGGAGGTTCAGTTTGACGTGCTTACGGTGGTATTTGAAGAGCCCGAGCCCCGAATCCAATACTTCCCCCAGGCCTTTATACCTATATATTTCTGAAGGATTACAGCAGGTTGCTGATAAAGATGACCATGATTACCGGAGGAACAATCCAGCGGATCATAAAATAAAATATCTTGAAGAACGGTCCCTGAAGCTCCTCCTGCACATCTGCCTTCTTCATGCGCCAGCCCACAAACAGGGTGAATGCCAGAGCGCCGAGAGTCATAAGGATATTGGAGCACAGGAAGTCGCAGAAATCGAATATCGAAAGGCCGAACAGCTTGGCCCCGCTCAGGCAGCCGAACGACAAGGCACAAGGCACCCCGAGCGCAATCCCCGGAATCAAAAACAGCAGCACGGCCTTCCACCGCTTGCAATGAAATTGCTCCACCGCATGCTCCACACACACGTCGAACATCGAAATGGACGAGGTTAGAGCAGCCATAAGAATTGCCAGGAAGAACACTATCGTTACCGCTCCGCTCAACACCGGCGTCTCCACACCCATACTGGCAAAGATGTACGGAAGCGTCTCGTACACCAGCGCAGGACCGGCCCCGGGCTCAAGTCCGGCGGCAAATACGGCCGGCATTATGGCAAAAGCGGCAATGATTGCAAACACGGTGTCCGACACCGATGTCCAGAATCCGGACTTAACGATATTGTCTCCCTTCTTCATGAAAGAAGAATAAATGAGCACCGTTCCCACTCCGAGCGACATTGAGAAGAACGCCTGCCCCAAGGCACAGGCCCATCCGGATGCATCCAGTTTGGAAAAATCGGGACGGACTATGTATTCAACTCCGGCCGATGCGCCGGGCAGCGAGAGCGAATACACCACGATGGCCAGCATCAGGAAGAACAAAATAGGGATGGTAATCTTGGTGAATTTCTCAATGCCCTTTTTAATGCCTCCCAGCACTATAAAAGCGGTAATAAAGAAGAAGCCGATAAAAGCAAGTATCGACTCCGGCGGCGAAGCGGCCATACGGGAAAATACCCCGACCGCCTCATCGGGCCGCCCCGGCGCGAGCCCGCCGCAGAGTGAACGGAGCAAGAAATCCAGCGACCATCCGCCTACTACGCAATAATACGAAATAATGACGAAGCTGGCCACGATGCACATCACCCCGACCCAGGTCCACTTGCTTCCGGGAGCCAGTTTTTTAAATGCCCCGTACACACCGCTGCGCGCACGCCTTCCGATGAGCGACTCGCATAAAAAACAAGGCAAAGCAATAAAGACGCTGCAAATTATATATGCAATGATGAAAGCGCCGCCGCCATGCTCCCCTACCATGTAAGGGAAACGCCAGATATTGCCGAGCCCGATCGCCGAGCCGGCCATAGCCATTATGAAAGTGAGAGAGCTCCCGAATTGCTCCCGTTTGGAAGGTACCATCTAACTAACTAATTACCTTCCAAAGATAAGTTTTTTTATTTACTTTTCGTACACAACGAATTCAAATGTGTATCCGGTCTCGGGATCGGTATGGGTTTCGGAGGTGCTTACGCGGTGCCAGACGGCCGGATCGATCTCGGGGAAGAACACGTCGGCGCCCTCGACCACGGTATGCACGTGGGTTATGTAAAGGCGGTCCATATCGGGCAGCGCGGCGCGGTACACCGATGCCCCGCCCATCACGAAGCATTTGTCCATGCCTGTGGCCTCAGCCTCCTTGTAAGCCTCTTCGAAGGAATACACACAGCACACCTCGGGGATAGGCTCCCCGCCCAGGTTAAGCACTATGTTCTTGCGGCCCTTGAGCGGGCGGAAAGGCAGCGAAAAATAAGTGGTACGGCCCATTATTACCGGGTATCCGTGAGTTACCGACTTGAAATATTTCAAATCTTCGGGAATATGCCAGGGAAGGTCGCCTTTAACGCCTATTCCGTTGTTGTCGGCTATTGCGACAATAAGACACTTGAGCATTGCTGATGGATGTTTTATGGTGTAACTGTGCCTCATACGGCCACCGGAGCCTTGATTGCGGGCCAAGGGTCGTAGCCTTCGAGGGTAAAGTCTTCGTAGCGGAAATCAAAGAGACTCTTGACCTCCGGATTAAGCTTCATTACGGGCAGCGGCCGGGGCTCGCGCGAGAGCTGCTCGGCCACCTGGTCGAAGTGATTGAGGTAGATGTGGGTATCGCCGGTGGTGTGGATGAACTCGCCGGGCTGCAGGCCGCAAACCTGGGCGAGCATCATGGTCAGGAGCGCGTACGATGCGATATTGAACGGCACGCCGAGGAACGTGTCGGCGCTACGCTGATACAGCTGGCAGCTCAAGCGGCCTTCCGCAACGTAGAACTGGAACAGGCAGTGGCAAGGAGGCAGGGCCATCTTGTCGATATCGGCGGGATTCCAGGCGCACACCAACATGCGGCGCGAATCGGGATGGTTCTTGATGAGGTCGATAACCTGCGAGAGCTGGTCGATGCTGCGTCCGCCGGGGGCTTCCCAGCTGCGCCACTGATGGCCGTACACGGGGCCCAGGTCGCCGTTCTCGTCGGCCCATTCGTCCCATATGCTCACATGGTTGTCGTGCAGGTACTTGATGTTGGTATCCCCCGCAATGAACCACAGAAGCTCGTGGATAATGGAACGGAGGTGCACTTTCTTGGTGGTCAGCAGGGGAAAGCCCTCGCTGAGGTCGAAGCGCATCTGGTAGCCGAATACGCTCTGGGTGCCTACGCCGGTGCGGTCGCTCTTGATGACGCCGTGCTCGCGGATGTGCCGAAGTAAATCGAGATATTGTTTCATAAAGTATCTATGAATGCAAGAACCTTTTCGGTGGGGGCGTCTTTCATGATGACGCGTTTGGATGAATCGAGCAGATACAGCGACGGGATGGCCCTTATGTCGAAGGCGCCGCTGTCGCGCAGCGAGAAGGTGTAGTCGTATCCGTTGATCCAGCACGACGGATAGTTGGGCGAGTATTCACGCCACTTGGACACTTCCTCGTCGATGTAAATGTTAACGATGGAGAGTTTCTTGTCGGAGATCAGCCACTCTATATTCCCCCTTGACATGACGTCCTTTATTATGCCTTTGCAGGACTCGCAGCCGGGATTGCTGAAGAAGAGCATGGTATAGTCGGCCTTGACGGCGTACAACGTGCCCTTGTGCCCGTTAACGTCTTTGTAGCGGATGTCGGGCACTTTGGAGCCGTAAGGGTTGGTCTTGCACATCTTCAGCTCGTAGTTGTATGCGTTCCTCATATCCTCGCGCGTGAAACTGCTCTTGGACATTGCCTCCACGAAGGGAAGGTAAAGATCCTCGTCACGCAACGGGGAATTGGGGTCGTACAAATAGCGGGACACCATTTCGGTAAGGCGCAGGTAGGTATGTGCCGACGTGTCCGCCTGCTGTTTTGCTTCAATCTTGTCGAAAAACTTCTGCACGCTCTTCTGGGCCTTCTTGAGAGGCTTGAGGTCGTCGGGCGTAGAGGTGGCCTTAATGTTGGAAAGTATCTGGATATAATTGGCCAGAGCCTGCTCGACGCTCCCGTCGCTGATGCCCAGAATGGCATTTGGCGTTGTGGCGCCTTCTCTACCGAGGAACGAATCCCAGTAGTGCTCAAGCACATAGTCGGTACGCAGCTGCTCGTCGTCGCCGAAAACGCTCGGCACTGTAACGGTAGGGAATATGGAGGACGGTGCCTCCGCGCCGGAGGGCGCTTCACCCGCCGGCTCTTCTGAGGATGGTATTTCGGAAGGGACCTGCTCCCCGCTGTCCTTGGCCCCGGGGCCGCTTTTCTGCGGGCCGTTGCAGGCGGCGAGGCCCAGGCAGAGCATTGCGGCAATGAAGTAAGACAATCTTCTTCTCATATCACACAAAGATATAAAACTTCGTTTGAATTGTCATAGGAAAGTCCTATTTTGCGGAACAAAAATAAACCTGCTATGAAAACGCTTCTGTCTTTTCTGTTCCTGGCCATGTGCGCCGCTCCCCCCGACAGCCTGCTGCTGGTAAGCTGGAATGTAGAGAACTTCCTTGACTATCGAACCGACTCCACCGGACGCTACACCGCCGGCCGGTTCTACAACAAATGCAATGCCGTGAGCAAGACGCTGCTGCTGATAGCCGAGCGCTTAGGGCGCCTGCCCGATGCAGTGGCCCTCACAGAGGTAGGAGACCGCTTTGTGCTGGAACGCCTGCTGGGCAGCACTCCCCTCCGCAAGCTCGACTATGCCATCGTCCATTACGAGTCGCCCGACCGGCGCGGCATCGACTGCGCCCTGCTGTACCGCCGCTCTGTACTGAAACTCCGCCGCTCTATGCCTAAGCACCTTGTAGACAGCGGCGGAGCAGTGATGCGCACCCGTGATATCCTGCTTGCAGAGTTCGACTCTCTGGACATACTGGTTAATCACCATCCTTCCAAGGTAGGGGGTGATTCAGAACGGCGCAGGGCAATCGCGCAACGGAGGATGCGGGACGTTATGGACTCGCTGCAGGCTTCAGGGCACGGGAGAATTGTGTCGGTCGGGGACTTCAACGACAATGTATGGGGTTCCCCAGGGGCTCCCGGTACCATTAAATATAATGGCGCGTGGGAAAAGATCGACGGCTATTTCGCCCGCGGGCTGGAGGTGCGCGAGAGCGTGTTCGCCGACCCGCTGCTCTCCGAGAGGGACCGCAGCTTCGGAGGGACCAAGCCCCGCCGCGCCTTCGTCGGCCCCCACTACAACGGCGGAGTATCCGACCACTACCCTATCGTGCTTTGGCTAAAATAACTAGCGCTTGCATCTGTGGTATCCACAGGCGCAAGCGCTAGACTGCTGTCAATCTGTTTTTACAAGTCGTCGCAGACGACCGGCCGGAGGCCGAAATTGCCCCTGGGGGCAGTCGCGTAAGCGACGGGGGAAGGTTTTTCTAGCCCTCGGCTAGAAGAACCGTGCGCGGTTGTCCTTGACGTTGTCGTACTCCATCATAACGGGCACGATCATCTGGGCGGCGTACTGGGCCTTCTGCTTCTCGGTGTTCTTGGCATCTTCCTCGGTGTAGAATGCACCGGTCTGACGGTTGCTCACCTTGAATACATACACGCAGGCCTCGCCGGCTACAGGACCGCAAATCTGTCCCTCGGGAGCCACGGAAGCGGCGCCGAGCAGAGCGGGCTCGACAGAAGGAGCGCCGGTGCCGCCGAATGCTACATCCTCACGGGTGCTGGTAGAAGCCTTGCAAGCCTCGGCAACCTCTTCGAGAGTGGCCAGACCGTTGATCTTGGCTGCAACTTCCTGCTTGGTGATGTCGCGGAGCTTCTCGCTGCGGAGGATATCGTTGATGGCAGGAGCAACATCCTTGACGGACTTGTAACCCTCTTCGCGGGCGGCCTTGACGGCGACCACAAAGAAGTAGTTGTTGTTGACCGTGATGATGTTGGAAGCCTTGCCGGGCTTGTTGTCATATACCCAGCGGGTAATCTCCTTGGCCTGACTGATGGCGCCGTAGTTGGAAGTGGCCTCGGTGACATTGTTCATAGGATGCGAATACACACCGGTAGAATCGATGGCCTTCTTGTAACCCTCATAGGTACCGGCGGCGAGAGTAGCAAAGCGGTGAGCCTTGGCATAGCACTCGTTGTAGGTCTCCTTGCTGGGGAGGGTGGTCTTCTCAAGAACTGCGATCTGCCTCATTGCCACGGGCTTGGCGCGATCGGTAACGACCACGACGTGCGAACCGTACTGGGTGTCCAGGACGAAGGGCTTGTTGGCCTCGGCGGTGAACACACTCTCGAATCCGGGGATGCAGTTGGCCTGGGTGAAACGGCCGATGTTGCCAAGCTCGCCACCGTCGGCAGAACCCTTGTCAACCGAATAGATGGCTGCCAGAGCTGCGAAATTGCCGCCCTTGGCCACGACCTTGCAGAGGCTGTCGGCAACCTCGTGGGCGTCGGCACCCTGAAGCAGAATGTGCTTTACATATACGGACTCGGGAAGATTGGCGCTGCCCATAACCTTGACTGCACGGAACATGTTGCCGCTCTTGTACAAAGGAGAAACGCCCTGCTCTCCGCTGAATGCGAAATCTGCAATGTCGGAAGAGAAGTTGCTGGCAAGCTCGTCCTTGGTGTACCAGCGCTCGGAATATGCGCTCTCGGAGTTGCGGAGAAGGAATGCCTTCATGTTGTTGGTGGAGGCAAACTCTGCCATACGGGCGTCGATATCTTCACCGGCGGCATCGATGTCGGCCTGTGAAGGAGTGACCTCGTACACCACATACTCGATATCGCGGCCGGCCTGCTGCTTGTAGTTATCCTTGTGGGCCTTGTAGTAAGCGTTGATCTCGGCGCTGGAAACGACTGCGGTGCTGTCGTTGTAGTTGAAGGGAACCATCACATACTCAACGGTAGCGGTGGTGTTGGCCTCTGCAACCGCCCTGTCAAGGAATACCTTGGGAGTGGCGGAGGAGTTAAGCAAAAGGGCGCCGTACTTGTCGTAGTACTTCTGGGTCAGGACCGAGTTCTGGAGATAGTTCCAGAACAGTTTGCCGCGGCCGCTGTCGTCCATACCGGCCTGCTGCACGAACTCGCGCAGGGCGTCGGGGGAATATACACCGTCAGCATCCTGGAAAGCGGGATTCTGTGCGAACACGGGGGAGATGTTGTCTCCAGTAGTGAGGTTGACCATTTCGTCCTCGCCAACGCGGACGCCGGCGTTCTTGACGTTCTTGGCCATCATATACCTGTCCAGGAAATCCTGCCATGCGGCATTGCGGATCTGGGTCTGGGTCTGCTCGTTCTGGACGGAAGAACCGGTGGCAATCTGATGAATAGTTGTGAATTTGTCCACATTCTCCTGGAAGTCCGTATAGGACACCCTCTTGCCTGCGATGGTACCGACGTCATACTTGGACGACATACTCTGAAGGGCAGAGCCCAGGGTATTGGGATCAATAATAAACGAGAGGAGGGCCAGGGCGATGATAATGGAAATCGCCAGGCCGAATTTTACGCGAATTTTTTGAAGAACCGCCATTGTGTTATTCTATTATTTTTTAATGTCTGTGTAAATGAGCCGCGAAATTACTAATTTTTTGGGAAAGCACCAATAAAATTCACAGAATCAATCACAACAAGTGTCGAATCCTGTATTGTGACGCCGTATCCGTTGAAGGTTTTGCGCAGGATGGCATTGCGCGCGTGGTCGTCGGAACGCATGCCGTAACCCTGCAGGAAACCGTCCGGAGAGTACATCTTTACGTAACAGTCCGTCCATATTTCCTTGTTGTACTGGTCCCAGTAGATGGTGTCCGTTTCCATTGTTTCCCGCTTGATGACGTTGTGGATAAGCACATTGCCGAACGCCGACCAGATGTCTTCGGTCTTGCGGGTCTTATCGACCTTGTGGCTGGCCTTGTCGGAGAAAACAAGGCTCTCAAGGAGCCCCTCGTCGTTGTAGGAATAAACCGACAGGCCCTTCGGGAAAAGGTCAAGTTTCACGGTGTCGCTCTCGTAAGTTTCCATCAGCGGCGCCTCTATACGCATCTCCACCTTGCCGTTGCAGGTCTGCACGGTGAACATGTCGGTAAGGGTCTGCACCGGTGTGACGCTCAGGTCGAGCATGTCGGCCTGGGCTAGTTTGCTCTTACAAGAAACGACAATACTGGCAAGCGCGAAAACGCTTGCCAGCATCATTATACATTTGGTTTTAGAGTTCAAAACTACTTAACGGTACGGACCGTGGTGGTGGCCCTCATACCACCGCAGACTACGGTGTAGGACTGGCCGTTGGTCACATCGTACATAAATGCCTCTGCGGCCTGAGGGAAGTAGCGGCTGTACTGACCGATGTAGCGGTTGGCCTCCGCCTCGAGAGAAGGGTCGTGGGCCTTTGCCTTGTTCATGTAGTCGCATGCTACCCAGTAAGGAGCCCTGCGGGCGATCTCGTCGCCGCCGCAGCTGGTCGATCCCCAGATGGTACCGATGAGCAGGTATGCCTTTCCGGCCAGCTCCTCGTCCATTGCAGGAACCTTGCTTGCCGCCTCGAAAGCGGAAGAAGAACGGCCGTTCTTGAAGCAGTACACTGCAAGCTCGTACAGGTAAGCTGCGTCTCCCTTCACATCGTCGGGACTGTTCTTTTCGATGGCCTCCTGCAGATACTTGATGGCGTTGGCAACATTGCCGCGTGCTCCGTGCAGCTTGTACAGGTAGTAGGCAGCGTCGGCCGAAGGATCGAGGGTGTACATGGTTGTTACGGCGTTGAGGAAGAGCTCGTTGTCGTTGCAGTCCTCGGCCAGGCTCAGCATCTTGACGATGGAAGTCGCAAGAGCAAGGTCGTTAGGATTGGCCTCGTAACGGGGCCCGAACAGGGCGAGCAGGTCTTCGCAGCTTGCTACCTTGCTGGCGATGAAGAGGTTCTCGATATTGGTGCGGAACTCTCCTATCTGCTTTGCCTCCAGGTCGGAACCGGGAACGATAGCATCCAGCATGCCAAGATTCCTCTGGTAGATGTTGAGCACATCCTCGGTGCCCAGACCACCGCCTGAATACACGTCAACGGCAGCTTTGAAGTCGTTGAACAGCACAGATGCCTTGGTATCCTTGCCAAGAGCGGCGATAACACCTTCGTAGATGTCATACACGCGCTTAGGATCGTTCTTGATGTACTTGGCGGCATAGGTGGCCTTGTTGTTGAGGGCGGTTACCGCATACTTGGGGAAGTACTCGGCCCTCTGGTCCTGCAGGGTGAGCAGGGTGTCCACCAGCCCGTCAACCATAATGGTATTCTTGGCGTTCTTGGCAATCAGCCTCGACACCAGCTCGGAACCCTGGATAAGCAGGTTCTGGCTGCAGGAAGGAGGACATACCTTATATGCCTGACGCCAGTTAGGGGTGGCATCGTCGTAATTCTTCTGCTTGTAATACTCGGTGTAATACGAAAGGTACTTGACGCACTCGTCGGCATTAGGGCCGTATTTGCTCATGTCCTGCGCGAAAAGATTCACACCGGAAAGAATCATGCTCAGGCTGAATGCCGCTAAAAATACTTTTTTCATATCTTTCAATTTTTAGTTGTTACTGGTACTGGTGCTTTTGGAACCAGATATCGAACAAATTGAATCCGATGGAGAAGTTGATGTACGTCTCGCGGATCATATTGCCCTTCAAAGAACCCCTCTGTCCAAAATCCATACCAACTGTGATTCCGTTGTATCCCGGAGGCACAGGAAGGGTGGCTCCAAGGGTTAGTCCAAAAGCTTGTATCTGGTTGTTATCCAATAAGTAATAGTCTTTCTTCCAATATACTCCGCCACGATATGCAATTTTTTTGTGGTAGTAGCGGATGTCGTTGCGGTTGGGCACATATTCAAAGCCCGCGCGCCATGACTCCGACACCCCGGGAGTAAAGCACGAATAGCCGTCGCCCGTGCTCAGGTTGCCGGTAAAGCCCTCGCGGGTGCCGACTCCGGTGTTTCTCCAGTCAGAGCGGGAGTAGTCCACTTCGACCATAAGTTTATCGCCGTAACGGTAAGAGAGTCCGGCACCGATTTCGCCTGCGAGCAAAACCCCGGGAGCGCCCTTCTTGAAATAAAGGGTATCCGAAGCTGCCGTGCCGGTGGAGTAGCGGTAGCTGGTAACCTCTCCGCCAAGTTGGGCGGCGGTTTTGTATGTTGCGCCGAAAGTGAGGGAACTGCGGGCGCCCAGGGGCTGCTCGTACTGAAGGCCGAACTTGCCTGCGGGTGCGCTAAGCTGCAGTATGTGACCGTTGGAAGCACCGTTGTAGGTGCTGTTGCTGAAGGTTTCCGTGAAGGTCTTCTCCAGCTTTCCGAAGTGATAGATGAACTCGGCACCCAGAGACAGGCGCCTCCAGAAAGTGACGCCCGCGGCGGCGAAAATCTGATAGATACTGCCCTTGCCTGCCGCCGAATAAGACACATTGCCCACGTTGCCGATGATGTTGGGGTCGGTGTACAGGTAGTTGTAACCGTAGCCCGTATCGCTGTAGGGAAGTATACCTATCATCATGGCGGAAGAGCGCCAGATGGGGAAGGAGATGATGCAGTCGGACATGTTCATGGCGTTGGATGCGGAGCGCATATTTCCCTGGGTAAAGATTTTGTTGTCCTGATGGAGGGAGAAATCGGCCATGAACGCAAGGGAGTCACGGGCTGTTACCGCGGCAGGGTTCACCGGGTTGATAAAACGGTTGCTGCGGCCGGCAATGCCCACGCCGGCCATGGATTTGTTGTAAGCGGTGCCGGGATTGGCAAGGTCGCCGACGGCAAAAATGGAATAAGGGGTATAGCTGCCGAAGGTCTGGGCCGAAACACCCAAACCGCAAAGCAAAAGCAACGCCGCCGACAGCGCTATACTACTGAATATTCTTCTTGACATAGTCATCAGTAATGATGGCCAAACCCATCAAACCCAAATTACAAACGACAAATATGGAGTTTTTCATCCGCTTGGCAAAATAAATTGCATCGCCGCCGGTAAAAATGACGATATTTTCCGGGTTGGTCCGTATGTAGCCGTCTATTTCAAAGATTATACCTGAAATGACGCCGGACTCGATAGACGATGCCTGCGAGTCGCCGGGAAACTTGGCGTCTGAGGGCATATCCACCAGCGGAAGCGACTTGGAATATCGGTTAAGGGCCTTGAAACGGGTACGGCAGCCAAGTGAAATATTGCCGCCCAAGTAACGTCCCGAACTGTCGAGGTAATCGACCGTAAGGGTGGTTCCAAGGTCGAATACGGTGCAGGATTTACCCTTGAAAAGGTAACGGGCTGCAACCAGCGATGCGGCTCTGTCGTAAGAAAGGTAATCCGGAATGCCATAAGGTGACAGGGCATCCTGGCGGGCCGGATCAAGCAGTATAAGATACTGGGTGGAGGCCTGCAGGATTGTCTGTTCCTCGGGGGTAATTACCCTTGCTGACACTACGGTCATTACCAGCGGCACCTGCTTGTCGGTAAGAGAAGCAATGAATTGCATCACCTTCTCCCCTTGATAACGGAAGGTCTTGCCAAGCACGGAACCGTCCGCCCAAGCAGCTTTCACAGCAGTGTTGCCTATTTCTATCAACAAATTCACAAGACTGCAAATTTAGTGATTTTTATTCTAATTTGCTTAAAATAGCGCGGGCTTTTTGGAGAGAATCCACTTTGCGGGTTATTAATTTAAGCTTTCCCTCACTTTGTTTAAACTCCAGGTTAACCGCTCCGGTGTTGACCCTGTCAAGTATGGTTGAGAAGGTGTCGGACCGGAAGTAGGGACTCATCTGGTTGGAGATAAAGAAAGCTATGAACATGCCGTTCTTGACTATGATCTTTTCAAAACCGAGGCGGGCCCCGGCGTTACGGATTTTGACCACCTCGAGGAGGTTTTCAACTTCCGTAGGCAATATGCCGAAGCGGTCTCTGAGCTGAAGGGCGAAGAGGTCGATCTCTTTATCGGAGAAGAGCGAGTCGAGCTGTTTGTAAATTCTTATCTTCTCGGCGGTTATGTCTATATACGAATCGGGAATAAGCGCCTGCTGGTCGGTTTCGATGGTGCAGTCGGTATGGTAGGTTCCGCGCCCTTGTTTGGGTGCCATTCCGGCCTCGACGCCAAGTTCTTCCATAGCTTCGGACAGAATCTTCTGGTATGTCTCGAAGCCCATATCCAGAATGAATCCGCTCTGCTCGGCTCCCAGGAGGTTTCCGGCGCCGCGTATGTCAAGGTCCTGCATTGCAATATTGAAGCCGCTGCCAAGGTCGCTAAATTCCTCTATTGCCTTGAGTCGCCGGCGGGCGTCGTCGGTAAGGGTAGTGAGCGGCGGGACGATGAGGAAGCAGAAGGCCTTGCGGTTGGAGCGCCCCACCCGGCCTCGCAGCTGATGAAGGTCGCTCAGGCCTATGTTCTGCGCCTGGTTGATTATGATTGTATTAGCATTTGGAATATCGAGTCCGTTCTCGATGATGGTGGTGCAGAGCAGTAGGTCATAATCGCCCCTGATGAATTCCAACATCCTGTTTTCCAATACCTTTGATTCCATCTGCCCGTGCGCCACACATATCTTCATATCCGGAATCAGGCGGTGCAGGATTTCTTCTATCGCCGGCAGTTCTTCAACCTTGTTATGAAGGAAGAATACCTGTCCGCCGCGGTTGAGTTCGTACTCTATTATGCTCTTTATTTCGTTCTTGTCGAAGAGTATTATTTCGGTCTGAACAGGGATACGGTTGGGCGGAGGCGTGTTGATGATGCTAAGGTCGCGGGCGCCCAGGAGCGAGAACTGAAGAGTGCGGGGAATGGGGGTGGCTGTAAGAGTCAGGGTATCTACCGACGAGCGCAGCTTGCGGAGTTTTTCTTTTGCAGACACGCCGAACTTCTGTTCCTCGTCTATTATCAGGAATCCGAGATCTTTGAATTCAAAGCTGTCGGAAAGAATCTTGTGGGTGCCTATCAAGATGTCTATCTTTCCTTCCAGAAGGCGCTGGCGAATGTTGTTTATTTCCTTGACGCTGCGCAGGCGGCTGACATAATCGACCGTGCAGGGAAGGTCTTTGAGCCGCTCGGTGAAAGTGTTGAAATGCTGCAGGGCGAGTATGGTGGTGGGCACCAGTACCGCTGTCTGTTTACCGTCGACAGCCGCCTTGAAAGCAGCGCGTATGGCTATTTCTGTCTTGCCGAAGCCAACGTCGCCACAGATCAGGCGGTCCATGGGGCAGGTATTCTCCATATCGCGCTTGACAGCCTTGGATGCCAGCTCCTGGTCGGGAGTATCCTCGTACATGAACGACGATTCCAGCTCTTCCTGCAGATAGGTATCGGGCGAGAAAGCATATGCCTGTGAAGCCTTACGCTTGGCATACAGCTGGATAAGGTCTTTGGCTATGTCTTTTACCCTCGACTTAGCGCTGTTCTTGAGCGTTATCCAGGTCTTTGAGCCGAGTTTGTTTATCTTGGGTACATCGCCGTCTTTAGAGCGGAAGCGGGATATCTTGTGCAGGGCGTGTACCGACACAAACACCACATCGCCGTCGCGGTAGGTGAGTTTGACCACTTCCTTTACGCGACCGAAGTCATCCCTCAGGCGAACCAGACCTCCGAATACACCCACGCCATGGTCGATGTGTACCACGTAATCACCTATGTTAAAGGAACTAAGGTCGTTGATGGTTAGTTGCTCGCTCTTTTCGACACTGCGCCTCAGGCTCACACGGTGGAAACGGTCGAATATTTCGTGGTCGGTGTAGCAGCAAATCTTGTCCTGCTTGTCTATGAATCCGTTGTGGATATTCTTGCCCTTTACGAAGTTGGGTATAAGGCCTCCGTTCTGGGAAAGAATAGACAGGATACGGTTCAGCTGGGTTTCCTTTTCGCCGTAGATATACACTTCGAAGCCGTTTTCTATCTTTTCGCGTATATCTTCAGTAAGAATTTCGAAGTTCTTGTTGAATACCGGCTGGGGAGCTATATTGAATTCAATCGCATCAACATCCTGACGTGAAAGAGGGGTATCGATGAATACCCTGCGGTAGTTGTTTATATACTGATAGAAAGGCTTCTCCTTATACATATCCGACGAATCGAGCCATATGGTTGAATCTTTGGGAAGGAGGGTGATCGGGCACTCCCCTTCCTGGCTTCCGCCGGATATAATGTCGGATATTATTTCAGCCGAGGGGCATTTTTCTATGGACAGCTGCGTGTTGCAGTCAAACAGGTGGATGCTCTCTACCTCATTGCCCCATAAGGAAATACGGAAAGGATGATTGCGGGAATAAGAGAATATATCTATTATCGAACCTCTCAGGGCGAACTGGCCGGGGGCCGATACGAAGTCGGTTTTTTCGAAGCCGCGGGAGCCCAGGGTTTCGAGGATTGAGTCGTATTTAAGAGTGTCTCCCTGGTTAATAATGAAGGTAGAATCCTTTATATTGGTCTGCGAGGGTACATATTCTTCTATAGCTTCGGGATATGTTACTATATAAAGGAGTGATCCGTCGTAGTTAAGTATTTTCTCTATTGCCGATGTGCGCTGTACTCCAAGTGAAGACTTGTAGTTGCTGCGTTCAATGTTCTTTCCGGAGGCCGGAAGGAAGAATACACGGTCGCCTTCGGTGAGGGAGTAAAGGTCGGCCGAACAGTATTCAGCTGCTTCTTTGTTAGGCAGAATTATAAAGTGGAGGCCTTTTTGGGCGGCTTGGGTAAGGACGAACCAGCGGGCGGACAAAAACAGGGAGCGGCAGAAAATCTCTTTGCAAGAAGATAATCTGCTTTCTAGAAGCGATGTCGATTTAGAATTAATTAACATCTTTATTATGTATTGTTAATATAGTTGTTGAAAAGCCTGTTGATAAGGGCGGTAAGAGTTGTTGATAAAAAAGGTACTTAAGTTTTTAACAACTTTTTTTATGCCCCGGTAACAGGGTTTTCAACACTCTTTTAAAGTATAAATTAATGATAATCAAGTACCTTAGTTAAATATTAACAAATTAACAGAGGTGTAGAACATCATCAAATTATAAATTAAAAGAACTATATTTGTAATTGTAAAGGAGAATCGAAATGTCTGATTTCAATCCGCACGATACAAGTGAGGGCAAAGATAAGGATTTAGAAGGAATAATCCGTCCCAGGGAGCTGGAAGATTTTACCGGCCAGGGTGAAATAGTATCCAACCTGAAGATTTTTATACAGGCGGCCAAGCTGCGCGGCGAGCCTCTTGACCATACCCTGTTCCACGGGCCTCCCGGTCTTGGCAAGACTACTCTTGCGCATATTATAGCCAACGAGATGGGGGTAAACATGAAAATTACTTCCGGCCCGGTGCTTGACCGTCCCGGCGATCTGGCCGGCCTTCTTACCTCTCTCGAGCCGGGAGATGTACTCTTTATAGACGAGATTCACCGCTTGTCGCCTGAGGTAGAAGAATACCTGTATTCGGCGATGGAAGATTATGTGATTGATATAATGATAGACAAGGGTCCCGGGGCCCGGTCGGTGCGTATATCCCTTAATCCTTTTACACTTGTGGGGGCTACTACCCGTGCCGGATTGCTTACAGCTCCGCTGAGGGCCCGCTTCGGCATAAACAGCGGACTGGAGTATTACGATACCGATCAGCTGGTGAAGATAGTCAAACGCAGCGCTCAGATCCTTAAGATTGGTATCGACGACGATGCCGCGCGCGAGATAGCTCTTCGCAGCCGCGGTACGCCCCGTATAGCCAATGGTCTTCTGAGACGAGTGCGCGACTTTGCCCAGGTGGTTGGCGACGGACATATCAATTTAAAGATAGCCCGCTATGCCCTTGATAAACTTAATATCGACACCCGAGGGCTGGATGCTATTGATAATAAGATACTTCGTACTATCATAAGCACTTTCAAGGGAGGTCCCGTGGGAGCCAATACCATAGCCACTGCCATAGGTGAAGATCAGGGCACATTCGAAGAAGTATACGAGCCATTCTTGATAAAAGAAGGCTTTATAGTACGTACCCAGAGGGGCCGTATTGCCACCGAACTCTCCTACAAGCACCTCGGCCTGATCAAGGAACCCGATGAAGGGAGCTTGTTCGGATGAGTTTTTCAGTATTCTGTAGATTGGCCGTGAACTGTATTTGTTTGATAGTTGGTAACTATCGTAGTGTTAAAAATAAGAAGATACCTACAAATAGAGAATGCCCACTTTTAGATTAAATCATGCTCTTGTCTAAAAGAATAAAAAACCAATCTTTTATCAATACTATTTGTCTTGATTTTATTAATCACCGATTCTCGTGTAAGAGTGTCATCGAAAAAAGAAAGCCAATAAGCAAGAAGCTTTAATACATTATACTCTCTAATATCATTGGGAATATCTTTTTCAAAATCTAACACAAAAACATAGCGTTTTGTTTCTGGGAGTGTTTCACTTCTAAACCGAATTGGGCATTGGTATTCTTTGGGCAATGTTCTTCCCATTTCTTTAATGCTCTTACTGCAGAAAGTAAGAGCAGTGTTTAAATAATACTGATCAGCACCCCATGGATTTTTTTGAAAATTAATAAGTTGTAGTACTTCTCCCGTTGCACGATACCATGTTGTGTTTTTTAAAGTAAAACCATGTTCAAGTAATAACGGCTCAGCTAAAATATCTATTTGCCTCATAATACTGTTGATGATGTTTATAATAATACTTATTAATCTTTCTTTTTTCCAATATTTATAGGCCAATTGTAGATAATCCAAAGTTAATTAATAAAGCTAATAAAACTGACACTATAAATAATACAATAGAGATAATCCAATACTCTGCAGTTGTGAACTTTATGCTCTTCCTTAAATTTTTTGTTTTTTTTGTATCTGAGATAATAGCATCTATTTTTTTACTGATAATCCAATGAGGTATTGTTGGGTATATAAGAAATAAAACAATAAAAGCACATACTTTTAAAAAATCAGGTTGTATATGATTTATTAATCGGCAATATAAAGGTATTGCTGGAATTGATAATTCAAGCAAAATGAATCTTTCTGATCCCCAAGAACTAATATGCAGTTCTTGCTCCTTAAGAAGATATCGAGCTATATATTTTAATAATCTATTACCCATGGCAAGGAAACAGTTGAACTACCATACCTACTCTCAATGAATGAATCAAGATGCTCTCCTATTGAATGACCAGAAATAGAAACAGAGACAATATCCGCTACAGGATATCCAATAGAAACCGCCGCAGTCTCCGAGGTCAAGAGCTCCTCCGGCCTTTTGATATTACAACCACCCATGCGAGCGAAACAGTGCTTCTACATCTCTTTTGAAACCCTCTTTATTGGTTTAAAAATCTGTTTCTGGATACTGATCTTGTAACAGGAGTGTAATAGCTGGTAACTATCGGATAGTCAAATAAAAAGAAGATATCTACAATAAGAGGGGATTTCTTGATAATAGTTTCTTTGTGAATCGTAATAATCTGGAGAATATATTTCTCCATAAAACACGTCTAAATTATTATCAAAAGGATGTTTAATACTTATTTTTTTGTAACCATTATCAGTGTATGACTTTATCATGGCGTCCCTTGAACCACGCATAAAATCAAAATTGGGGCCCTCGTATTGACAAATACTATCTTTTAGTAATAATGATAAAGGAGGCGTGTTAGGTACTAATGATGGTTTGAGGACAATTACCATTCCAACCTGAATATTATTATCAGAAATATCTGGTAATGAGATAATATGATTATATGTTAATTCAGCGGCTCGAAACCAATCTGCCTTTCTTAGTTTATAAGGAAATAACATATCTTCTAAATCTGATGTCCAAAAACTATCTCCTGTTGTGATGTAAAAATGAATCCACTCAGTGAGATTCTTAAGAATATTATTGTTTAGGGACAGTCTATCCTTGCTCTCGAATAAAACGTCTTTCTTCATTAGTTAAATTACCTTTATACTTTCCTTTATCATGTAATGATCCATCTTTATTAAAAGAACTACCATTCTTCATATGGATATGTTCTTGTCCGTTTGGTGTATGCGCATTATGTGCTGCTCTGAAAGACTTCGGCGCTTGTCCTTTCTTAATTATTGATTGAATCTGGCTAGCAGACGCTGTTTTTTGGGAATTACCAGATGAATCATTTTGCCCTCTATTATACCCTTGCTTAGCATTATCCGCCGTGTTGGCAAGCATCATCGAACCGCCGAGAACAAGCATTTCCCCTGTTGTTATTTCAGCTACTCCACTAACAACTGCAACGGTTCCTACTGGGGCACCAACACCAGAAGCGCATACAAGAGCTCCTGTTGCCGCGGTCGCTCCTCCGGTAGCATCAAGCGTCCCGCCTGCTACCACCATCGCTTTCCCCACTATCTCAGATACATCGTCTGATGTCTTCAGCCCTTGATTGTAATCGGATTTATCTTCAGGCTGGTACAAGTCCCTAGCAAATCCAGTCCCGGGAATTATATTTGTTACTGTTCCAATGAGAAAACCAACCACTTTGTCCCAATCTGTCATTCCGTCAGGATCGACTCTTCGAATGGGATTTCCTTTACAGTAAGCATACGGACTTACTCCGGGATACTTTTCTGCGAGGGGGTCGGGCGAGGCAAAGAGTCCGTTGGTGAAGAGGAGGCGTGCGCTGCTGTCGTACGCGGGTGTGTCAAAGATCTGATGCTGCAATTCCTTGCCAGTCCAAAGATAATCATTTTCCGCGACATTGAGTCCACTTCCGGAGATTAATCCGCCATATGGCAGGTAATCGGCCTGCATTGAGAGAGTTCCGTCGCCCTTCAGCACGACTCTCGTGCTTCCCAGATGGTCGGTGATAAAGTAACGATTTTCCGGCGCAGGGGTATCCGGGTTGTTTTCGTCGTAGCACCAGATCCGCCCTCCTGCAGCCTCGCTGCTCTCAATGAAGGCGTCCCCCAGCTCGACACGATACCGGAACGGTCCGGCATACTTGAAGCCATAGTCTTCGTAACCTATGGCCGACACCTTGGTGCCGTCGGCCAGATACCTGAAGTCCAGATAATAGTCGCCATCTGTCGTCAAATGCAGCGGCAGGTTGAGGAGGTTGTAGGAAAGCGTAGAACTGTAGTCCTCATAACTCTCTGGAGTGATGAGGTCGTGCATGCAGGTAAGGTTGCCGTTGGCGTCGTAGTCATAGTCATAGCGCTGGTTGCCGACAAGGGTGAATGACGTCACTTCCGGCGTGCTGCCTCCACTGTAGATCGAATGCGATACGATGTTCGAGTTCCTGTCGTATGAGAGGGCCCAGGCGTTGAGCGGCATGCCTCCGTGCTGCCACTGCCACGAGGATACGTTGCCCACTATTTCAACATAACAATCCAGCATCAAGTGTTCCTTCAGACAGAGCAGAGTTAGGCAATTAACGCCGTCCGTTTGTCCTTGTCAGATTTTTGTTGTATCTTCGCCCTATTATAGAATACCAATTAATTTATAATACAAATGGCCGATAAATTTACTTCAAAGATTCCCGAGGGACCTTTGGCGCAGAAATGGACCAAAAGGAAGTCGGAAATTCACTTGGTTAGTCCCAACAACAAACGTAAACTCGAGATTATCGTAGTGGGTACCGGGCTTGGCGGAGCGTCTGCAGCTGCGTCGCTGGGCGAGTTGGGATACAACGTTAAGATATTCTGTATCAGCGACTCTCCGCGCCGTGCACACTCTATTGCCGCGCAGGGAGGTATTAACGCTGCAAAGAATTACCAGAACGACAACGACTCTGTGTACCGCCTCTTCTACGATACCATCAAGGGAGGTGACTATCGTGCCCGCGAGGCTAATGTGTACCGTCTGGCCGAGGTGAGCGCCGCTATTATCGACCAATGTGTTGCGCAGGGCATTCCGTTTGCCCGCGAGTACGGCGGATATCTGGCCAACCGTTCTTTCGGCGGCGTGCAGGTGAGCCGTACGTTCTATGCCCGCGGTCAAACCGGCCAGCAGCTGCTCCTGGGTGCTTATGCATCGTTGAATAAAGAGATTGCAGCAGGCACTGTCAAGTCGTACCCCCGTCACGAGATGCTTGACCTGGTGGTTATAAACGGCGAGGCAAAGGGTATCATTACCCGCAACTTGGTGACCGGCCAGCTGGAAAGGTTCGGAGCACACGCCGTTATCATTGCCACCGGAGGATACGGAAACACTTACTTCCTGTCCACCAACGCTATGAACTCCAACGGTTCGGCGGCGCTGCAGTGCTACAAGAAGGGAGCATATTTTGCCAATCCTTGCTTTGCTCAGATCCACCCTACCTGCATCCCCGTACACGGTGACCAGCAGTGCAAGCTTACCCTTATGAGCGAGAGTCTTCGTAACGACGGCCGAATTTGGGTTCCCAAGAAGCTGGAAGATGTGGAGAAGCTCCGCAAGCACCAGATCAAGGCCTCCCAGATTCCCGAAGAGGACCGCGACTACTATCTCGAGCGCCGTTATCCGGCCTTCGGTAACCTGGTTCCCCGTGACGTGGCTTCACGCGCCGCCAAAGAGAGGTGCGATGCGGGCTTCGGCGTGAACGAGACCGGCCTGGCCGTGTTCCTGGACTTTGCCGACGCAATCCAACGCCTTGGGCATCAGAAAGTTGCCGAGCGTTACGGAAACCTGTTCGAGATGTACGAGAAGATCACCGCTTCGTCCCCTTGGGAGGAGCCTATGATGATTTATCCCGCCATCCACTACACTATGGGCGGTATTTGGGTTGATTACGACCTGCAGACCACCATTCCCGGCCTGTACGCCATTGGCGAGGCCAACTTCTCCGACCACGGCGGCAACCGTCTGGGCGCTTCGGCCCTTATGCAGGGCCTGGCCGACGGTTATTTCATCGTTCCCGTTACCATCGGTGACTATCTGTCCAAGAAGTTCGCGGAGCCCAAGACCGATGTTACCCGTCCCGAGTTTGCCGAGGCCGAGAAGGCTGTCCAGGCACGTATAGACAGGCTTCTTTCCATTAATGGTACCGAGACTGTCGATTCTATTCACAAGGAACTCGGACACATTATGTGGGAGTATGTGGGTATGGCGCGCGAGAAGGCGGGACTTGAAAAGGCTATCGAACTTATCAAAAACCTGCGCCAGCGCTTCTATGAAAACGTTAAGGTGCCTGGCTCCCAGTTCGAGTTCAACCAGGAGCTGGAGAAGGCCCTGAGGCTTGAAGATTTCTTTGATATAGGCGAACTTATGGCGCGCGACGCCCTTAACCGCAACGAGTCTTGCGGCGGCCACTTCCGCGTGGAGAGCCAGACCGAAGAGGGCGAGGCCAAGAGGGACGATGCCAACTATATGTATGTGGCGGCTTGGGAATACAAGGGCGAGGGCGTAGAGCCCGAGCTGCACAAGGAGCCGCTTGTTTACGAGAATATTAAGGTTATTACCAGAAATTACAAAGACTAATATGGAATTCAATTTAAAGATTTGGCGTCAGAAGAACGCCAAGGCAAAGGGCCATTTCGAAACATATCATATTTCTGGTATAGAGGAAGATGCGTCCTTCCTTGAGATGCTTGACATCCTTAACGAGCAGCTTATCCGCGAGGGATGCGACCCCGTGGCTGTGGAGCGCGGCTGCAAGAGCAGCGGTCCTGTATCGTTCGACCACGACTGCCGCGAGGGTATATGCGGCGCTTGCTCGCTGTACATCGACGGGCGCGCGCATGGTCCGGACGACCATGTGACAACCTGCCAGTTGTTTATGCGTCATTTTAAGGATGGCGCCACCATTACGGTAGAGCCTTGGAGAAGCGCAGCTTTCCCTGTTATCAAGGATCTTGTGGTTGATCGTACTGCGTTTGACAAGATTCTGCAGGCCGGCGGCTTCATATCCGTCCGTACCGGATCTGCGCAGGATGCCAACAATATTCTTATCCCTCACGACAGGGCCGAGGAGAGTATGGATGCAGCGGCCTGCGTTGGTTGCGGCGCCTGTGTTGCTACTTGTAAGAACGGCTCCGCCATGCTGTTTGTGGCCGCGCGTGTAAGCTCTTTGGCTCTTCTGCCTCAGGGCCGTCCCGAGGCTAAGCGCAGGGCTAAGGCTATGGTTGCCAAGATGGATGAGTTGGGCTTTGGTAACTGCACCAACACTCGTGCGTGCGAGTTGGAGTGCCCTAAGGGTATTACCGTGGCTCACATTGCCCGCCTGAACAGGGAGTTCTTGAAAGCTAAATTCTCTGACTAGCTAAGAAGCTACCAGAGGAAATTATTGAACGGCCAGCGGCCTGCGTGAATTTCCGCGACCATTTTGTAAAGGTCACTGCGGAGTTTGGGAAGGCCGTTGCGGCTTAATGCCGACATGAAGATGCAGGGAACCTTCTTTTCGTCTATCCATTCGTGCTTCAGGTCGTCGAGGGTGCGGTTTTGCTTGCCCTTTGGCACGAGAGAGAAGGGGTCGTATTCTTCGTATTCGTAAGCATCTGTCTTATTGAAGATTACATATTGCGGCTTGTCCCCTGCGCCTATCTCGTCGAGAGTTTTTTGAACCACTTCCATCTGCTCTTCGAAGTCGGGAGCGGAGACATCTACTACGTGTACCAGCACGTCGGCTTCGCGCACCTCGTCGAGCGTGCTTTTAAAGGCCTCGATGAGCTGGGTGGGGAGTTTGCGTATGAATCCTACCGTGTCGCTGAGCAGGAACGGGCAGTTTTCGATGACGACTTTGCGGACGGTGGTGTCGAGGGTGGCGAAGAGTTTATTCTCGGCAAAGACGGTCGATTTGCTCAGCAGGTTCATAAGGGTGCTCTTGCCTACGTTGGTGTAGCCTACGAGCGAGAGACGCACCAGGCTTCCCCTGTTGCCGCGCTGGGTGGCCATCTGCTTATCTACCTTCTTTAATTGCTCTTTGAGGCGTGCTATACGCTCGCGGACGATTCGGCGGTCAACCTCGATCTGGCTTTCGCCCATACCTCCGCGGGTTCCTATACCTCCCCGCTGCCTTTCAAGGTGGGTCCACATGCCGGCCAGACGGGGGAGCATATAGTTGTAGCGGGCTAGTTCTACCTGCATTTTGGCGTAGGATGTTTGGGCGCGCTGGGAGAATATTTCGAGGATGAGGCTGGTACGGTCGATGACGGACGAGGTTTTGATGACTTTCTCGACGTTGCGTTGCTGCATTGCCGTGAGTTCGTCGTCGAAGATGACGTATTTTATTTCGTTTTCTTCGCAGTAGGCGGCTATTTCGTCCAGTTTGCCGCTGCGTATGTATGTGGCTTTCTCGGGTTTGTCCAGTTTTTGGACAAACTTGCGGTCTCCGGCTACTCCGGCGGTGTCGGCCAGGAATTCCAGCTCGTCAAGGTACTCTTTTACCTTTCGCTCGTCCTCTCCTTGGCGGATTATTCCTACAAATACAGCTCTTTCTTCCATATCGAAAAAAGGCCATCCGAGAGGGACAGCCTTTATAGGGTTAAGGTGTGTGTTTATCTCAGCTGGAAGATAACAGGGAAGGTGTAGGTCACCTTGACCTTGCGGTCACGCTGCTTGCCGGGAGTCCACTTAGGGGACTGGGAAACAACACGTACGGCCTCTTTGTCGAGCGAAGGGTCAACGCCACGGAGAACCTTGACGCCGGAGACGCTGCCGTCGGTACCTACGGTGAACTGAAGCATCACGCGGCCCTGGACTCCGTTCTCTTTGGCAACCTCGGGATAAACGAGCCTCTGGTTAACCCATTTTGAGAATTCGTTGGCGTCGCCGCCCATGAATTTGGGCTTCTCTTCAACGAGTTGGAACGGAATGGTTTCCTCTTCCACTACCTCTTCTTTGACTTCCTCTACGTAGTCCTGGATTTCTACACCAAGGTTGGCTTCATCCTCGAGGTTGATGATATTATCGTTGACTTTGATATCGTCGTCGATAATGTCGATCTGGTCCGAAAGGATAGGAACCTTAGCGAGTTCGGGCGGCGGGGGAGGAGTCTCCTGGGTGATAGGAATGATTTCTTCTTCAATAAGTTCTTTGTTCTCTGCCAGCAGGCCGGAGTCTGCCTTATCCTTGCTGCTCCACTCGAAAGCGAAGAGCACTGCCAGGAGAGCGAGTACAAATCCTATCTCGACGAAAAGCAAACGCTTATTTTCGAGACTGGCCTTTTGTGATTTCTTGACTTCCATATCTAGTGTTATTTTATTTCGTTCAAGCGGTAAAGATATGAATTATTAATTTCAATTCCAATTTTTGTTGTAGATTTGCGGCGATTTTTGACCGCACGCAAATGGTACGTTATTTTTTTGAGGATATTGAATACAAGTACACGGGCAGGCGTTTCAACAACGCTTGGCTCCGCAGGGTGGCTCAGCAGGAACAATGCCGACTCGGTGAGGTCAATATTATTTTCTGCTCCGATACGTATCTGCTGAACATCAACTTGCAATATTTAGGCCACGACTACTACACAGACATCATTACTTTCGACTATTCAGAGAAGCCCGTTGTGTCGGGAGATCTTTTTATAAGTATTGATTCGGTGCGGGAGAATGCGGCTTTTTACGGTGCCTCTTTTGATGAGGAACTGCACAGGGTGATTGTTCATGGTTTGTTACATCTTATAGGATACGACGATCATACCGAGGCCGACCAGGCGGAGATGCGTTCCATGGAGAACAAGAGTCTTGAGCTTAGGCGCCGGATGAGCGAGTAGATTATGCAGGAGAGTTTTGATGTTATAGTGGTTGGCGGCGGACACGCCGGTTGTGAGGCTGCAATGGCGGCTTCGGGGCTTGGCGCGAGTGTGCTTCTGCTTACTATGGACTCGCTCTCATTTGCTAAGATGAGTTGCAATCCCGCTATGGGCGGTATTGCTAAGGGGCAGATAGTCAGGGAGATAGATGCTCTCGGAGGGTTTTCCGGACTGGTGACCGATGCTGCCACGCTGCAGTTCAGGATGCTCAATAAGTCCAAGGGTCCTGCTATGTGGAGCCCCAGGGCACAGTGCGATAAAATCCGATTTTCGCTGATATGGCGAGAGTTTCTCGTAAATCGTTATGGCTTAAGTATTTACGAAGATACGGCAGAATCTTTCCTCTTTGAGAATTCAAAAATCTGCGGCGTGCGTACCCTTGGAGGGCGGATTTTTAAATGTCAGAAGCTTATTTTAACCGCCGGAACCTTCCTGTCGGGGCGTTTGTTCGTCGGCCGCCGGCAATTGGTTGGCGGCAGGATTGGAGAGCGGAGCGCGGATCATATCACAAGTCAGCTCGTCGAGCGGGGCATCACGACCGGCCGAATGAAGACCGGCACTCCCCCGCGAATTGACATTACTTCTGTTGATACGTCGGTACTTTCCCACCAGAAGGGCGATGCCGAGCCGGAGCGCTTTTCATATTTGGATGTTCCTTCCCGAGTGCAGAAGATTGGTGAGCAGATGGATTGTTTCATCCTTCACACCAACCAAGAAGTTCACCGGCGCCTTCGCGAAGGATTCGATGACTCCCCTCTTTTTACCGGTGTTATTCACGGCAAGGGACCTCGGTATTGCCCTAGCATCGAGGATAAGTTGCGTGTGTTCCCGGAGAATGATGCACATCAGCTTTTCCTGGAGCCGGAGGGTTTCGGCACAAACGAGTATTATCTTCAGGGCTTTTCGTCTTCGCTCCCCTTTGAGGTTCAGATGAATGCCCTTCGTGCTATTCCTGGGCTCGCTAATGTTCGTGTGTTCCGCCCTGCGTATGCTGTTGAGTATGATTATTTCGATCCTTCGCTGCTTAAAGCGACGCTGGAATCGCGTGTCGTTGACGGGTTGTATCTGGCGGGACAGGTGAACGGTACTACCGGTTATGAAGAAGCGGCTGCCCAAGGCCTTGTTGCAGGAATCAATGCGGCGCTGGCGGCTTCCGGCAAGGATCCGTTCGTTCTCTCGAGGGATGAGGCTTATATCGGAGTCCTTATTGACGATCTTATCACCAAGGGCGTTGATGAGCCGTACCGGATGTTTACTTCGCGTGCGGAGTATCGTATTCTGCTTCGTCAGGATAATGCCGACCAACGGCTTACTGAACGCTCACATGTTATTGGATTGGCTACCGAAGAGCGCTATTCCCGTATGATGCGGAAGTACGATTCCGCCCGGCGTTTGACTGAGCTTTGCGAGTCCAGTAAGCTTACCGCTGCGGCTTCTAATGAGTTCTTGAGATTTAATGGTTCTGCTGAGCTGACAGAATCGAAGCGTCTTTCTGATGTTGCAACTCGGCCCGAGCTTTCTTTGGCCGATATTCTTGGACTTGTTCCACGTGGAACATTTGCTAAGTTTGGCCTTGACGGAATTCCGTACCGCGAGGTAGTAGATTCGGTAGAAATCAATCTTAAATATAAAGGATATATTCAGCGTGAGCGCTTGCAGGCCGATAAACAGCGGCGCCTCGAGTCGCTCGAGATTCCGGAGAACTTTGATTTTGATAAGCTCAATGGACTTACTATCGAGTGTCGACAGAAGTTCAAGCGTTACGCTCCTCGCACCATCGGTCAAGCTTCCCGTATATCCGGAGTCTCCCCTGCCGACATTTCTGTGCTCTTAGTTTATTTCGGCCGCTAATTGTTCCACGTGGAACGCTTCGCTGCTATAGCATTTGGAGGGCAGACTTGATAATCTGCTCCACGCTGGCACGAGGATTGGCCTTGAGTATGGCCTGAATAGCTTTGTTGATATTTGGCTTGGTGAACCCGAGCATCTGCAGCGCACTCGCAGCCTCGTCCGCCGCCGCATTCTTGTCGGCAGTAAACAGCACCTCCGAACTTGCCCCATCGCCCTTCACTATCTTATCTTTCAGCTCCAGTATCATGCGCTGGGCGCTCTTCAGTCCTATACCTTTAACCGACTTTAGCGCGTTTACATTTTCCGAAAGGATAGCCTCGCGCAACTCCTCGGAAGTAAGTGACGACAAAATCATCCGCGCCGACGCCGCACCCATTCCTGAAACGCCGGTTATAAGACGGAACAGCTCCCGCTCCTCTTTTCCTGCAAAACCGTAGTCGACCTGCGTGCCGTCACGCTGATTCAGCTGAGTCTGAATGTAGATGGTTGCTTCTTTTTTGCCTTCAAGAGCCTCATAGGTCTGCAGAGATATTTCAAGACTGTATCCAAGTCCCTGGTTGTCAACAACCATTCTGGTAGGAGTAAGTTCCGCGATGCGGCCGGAAATGTAATCGAGCATAGTGCGTGTGTAGTTTTTACAAAGTTACTTAATTTTTGTAAATTTGTATTCTAGTATTCAGCAAGTCAGATGAAACGCAGAGAGTTTATAGGAGCTTCGCTCGCGGCCGCCGCGGCCGCCGGTCTTGCTTCGTGTAATATTGGCCCGCAGCATGCAGCCAAACCCGCTCACAAGCACTCCGGCAAGCTGTCGCTGCGATTCTATCCCTATGAACTCCAGCTTGCGCATACTTTTACGGTATCGAGTTACAGCCGCACCACGACGCCGGACGTGCAGGTGGAAATCGACTTTGACGGCATTACCGGATACGGCGAGGCGTCAATGCCCCCATACCTCGGGCACACGGTCGAGAGCGTCTGCGCGTTCTTATCCAAAGTCGATCTGAGTCGGTTCCAGAGTCCTTTTCTGCTGGAAGACATAATGGAGTACCTGGACTCGCTATCGGAAGGGGACTCCCCTGCCAAAGCTGCGATTGACATCGCCCTGCACGACCTTTGCGGCAAACTGCTTGGGGAACCTCTCTTCCGCATATGGGGATATAACTCCGCCAAGGCCGGCCCGACTACTTTCACCATTGGAATCGATACCCCGGAGATAGTGCGCGAGAAGACTCTCGAGTGCGCAGGTTTGTATCGAATTCTTAAAGTAAAAGTTGGCCTGGACAGCGACGAACAGATGATACGCACCATCCGCAGCGTTACCGATCTTCCGCTGGCCGTGGACGCTAACCAGGGCTGGAAAGACCGCAGCAAGGCTCTTGACGAGATATGCTGGCTTAAAGAGCAGGGGGTAGTGCTGGTGGAGCAGCCCCTGCCTAAGGAGCGTCTGGACGATACCGCCTGGCTTACCGAGCGCAGTCCCCTTCCAATCATAGCCGACGAGGCAATCCAGCGTCTTAAGGATATTCCCCGCATCAAAGGCGCTTACAGCGGCATCAATATCAAACTTATGAAGTGCACCGGCTTGCTGGAGGCGCGCAAAATGATTGCTTACGCAAGGGCCGAGGGAATGAAGGTGATGGTGGGATGCATGACCGAAACCTCCTGCGCCTGCACCGCCGCCGCCCATCTGGCGCCTGCGGTCGATTTTTGCGACATCGATGGCAACCTATTGATAACCAATGATTTATTCAAGGGGATGACTGTCCGCGACGGTCTTATGCAGCTGCCAGACTCCCCCGGTCTCGGACTAACCAAATTATGATGAATAGTATTGACGATATAAGAGCACAGTTTCCACAGCTGCAGCGCACAGTATATGGTAAGCCGCTGGTGTATCTCGATAATGCGGCCACTTCGCTGCGCCCCCGGAGCGTGATCGAGCGATGGAGCCGCAGCGCATCGGAGCAGAGCGCCAACCTGCACCGTGCCGTACACCGTGTGGCGGTGGAGGCTACGGACGCTTACGAGCAGGCGCGCGATGCCGTTCGCGACTTTATCAATGCCCCTGAGCGTGAGGAAGTTATCTTCACTTCCGGCACCACGCACGCCATAAATCTTGCGGCTTTTTCAATCGGAGAGGCCTTTATAGGCGAGGGGGACGAGGTGATAGTAGCCGAGAGCGAACATCATTCGAACATTGTCCCCTGGCAGTTGATGTGCTCTCGCCGCGGAGCCACGCTTCGCACGCTCCCGGTGGATGATACCGGGCATCTGCAAGTGGATCTGCTCCCCTCCCTCATTTCGCCCCGCACCAAGCTTGTTTGCGTTGCCCATATTTCCAATGTGCTTGGGCTCGTGAATCCGGTGCGCCGCATTGCTGACATTTGCCGCCAAAGTGGAGTCATGCTCCTTGTTGACGGCGCTCAAGGCATTGTGCATCAGAGAGTTGATGTTCAAGCACTTGGCTGCGACTTTTATGCTTTTTCGGGGCATAAAATGTACGGGGCTCCGGGTACGGGAGTGCTTTGGGGACGCCGCGAGCTGCTGGAGCAGATGCCCCCAATGTTCGGCGGCGGCGAGATGATAGGTACCGTCCGCTGGAGCGGCAGCACCTGGGCTCCCCTGCCTGCAAAATTCGAGGCCGGCACGCAAGATATTTCTGCAGTCCCCTGCTGGATCCCTGCCATAGAGGCGCTTAAGGAAATGCCTCAGGACGATGCTGTGCGGGACTATTTGTACGCTACGCTGACTTCTATCGAGGGTCTTACGCTTTACGGCCGGAGCTCCGACCTCTCCGAAAAGGTGCCGCTGTTCTCGTTTGCCGTACAGGGAGTGCACCACGAGGATCTGGCACTCATTTTGGACAAGATGGGCATTGCCGTGCGCTCCGGGCAGATGTGCGCCGAGCCCCTGATGGACCGCTTTGGCGTAACCGGTATGCTCCGGGCGTCGTTTGCGCCGTATAACACAATGCAGGAAGCGGAATATTTTGTATCTTCGCTGCTCAAAGCAATAAAGATGCTCCAATGACACTCAAAGAGAAGCAACAACAGATAATTGACGACTTTTCGCTATACGAGGAGTGGCTCGACAAGTACGAGTATATAATCGAACTTGGCAAGGCTCTGCCCCCGTTCCCCGAGGAACTCAAAACCGAAGACCGCCTTATAAAAGGCTGTCAGTCACGGGTTTGGCTAAATTGCGAGGTGAGTGGGGGAGTGCTTAACTTTACTGCCGACAGCGACGCCATCATCACCAAGGGCATCATCAGCCTGCTTATCAGCGTCTATTCCGGGCAAACCCCGCAGGAGATTCTCAATGACGATTTTTCGTTCCTGGATGCTCTTGGGCTCAAGGAGAATCTTTCTCCCACAAGGGCCGGCGGGCTCGCGTCAATGATAGCAACAATCAAAGCAAAAGCCGCTGAAAATGAGTGAGAATGATGTTCTGACCCCGGAGGATGTAAAGGCACTTGCGCCCCTCTACGATGCTGTCGTGCTCTCGCTCAAGGCGGTGTACGACCCGGAGATTCCCGTCAATATCTACGACCTTGGCCTTATCTACGAGCTGAACATCAACAAGGAGCACGAAGTTTTTATCAAAATGACCTTCACTGCGCCCAATTGCCCCATGGCCGACGAGGTGCTTGAGGAGGTGAAAACCAATGTAGAGAGCACTCCGGGCGTTAAAAGCTGCCAGATAGAGCTCACATTCGAGCCCGTTTGGGACCAGAGCATGCTCTCCGACGAGGCGCGGGTGGCCCTTGGCTGGGATCCGGAGCTATGAGGCAGCAGGAACTCGTACTTCTGCTCGGCACCAATCTGGGCGATAGGGAAGCGAACATCCGCCAGGCCCTGGAGGCCCTTGACAAGGCTTTCGGAGGGCGGAGGGTTAAGATTTCCGATATTATTGAAACGGAGGCATGCGGCTTTGACGGGCCGCCGTTCCTGAATGCCGTTGTGGTGTACCGCAGCGCCCGAAAGCCTGAAAACGTTCTCAGAATCTGCAAGCGGATAGAGCGCTCGATGGGCCGCACCGACACCCCCGAATACGCCCCCGACGGCTCCCGCGTCTATCACAACCGTATCATCGACATCGATATATTGTTCTACGGGGAACACTCCGTCAGCACCCCCCAACTCTCCATTCCGCACCCCCAGGTTCACTCCCGCCCCTTCGTCAGGCAGCTGCTGGAGATGCTGTAAGAGGAAAAATCCGGATTTGTAAAACTCTAAAAAAATAGGCGCTTGATAATCAATAACTTAATCAAGCGTTTTAAATCTTGTTTTTATTCTTGGTAAGACTTTGCTACCGTAACTTTGCCATTGAGTATAAAAACAAATCAAGTATGAAAAAAAACATTATTAGTTTTCTTCTGGCGCTCAGTATCTGTGTCGGGGGATTTGCCTTCTCCAAGGCTCATTTCATTCAGCAAAATGCTGTCGAAATTACTATTATTGTTGGGACCTCACAAGGGCATATTCCACGCTCACCTGCTCAGATTCCTATTCATGGTTATGCAATGAGAGATTCTGTTTATTTGGAGTTTGATTATGATATAGGAGAGGTAATAGTCGAAATAGAAGATCAGCTATCTGGCGAATACTTACGTGAAACAGTCGATAGTTCTGATTTGTTTGCTGAAGTGGGGTTTAGTGGAGAACACGGAAGCTACAACATTTATTTCACTTTAGAGAATGGCTTAGAATATACAGGATTCTTTAACTTTTGATTGTATGTTCCAAGTTTTATTGTTTATAGGTCTTTCCCTGGCTGAGCCGTCGGGGAAAGACGAGTTTTCTCCATTGGACCCTGAAACCCCCGCTGTTTCCACACAACAGTCTTATATAAAAACAACAACATACCGTTTAACTAATAGTCATGCAACTGATATTGCCTATTATGATGATTTTGGTTATAATAATCAGACTATTGCGCAAAATGCTACAGGAGACGGGGCAAAGAATCTTGTTAGTTTTCAGACGCTGGATTTCCTTCATCGACCAAAACGAAGATATCTTCCATATCCCGTCAACTCAAACGCCGGAGGATATATTCTGTCTCCAGAGGCGTCGCAAAAGTCTTTTTATCGCAATTTATATGGATTATCATACGGCCAGGAATACTCATGGACGAGTCAATTATATGAGCCGGTCGCAGGTGATAGGGTAATAGCTTCATATGATTGCGGAGCAAACTATCAGTCGGACGCTCATTCGGCAAGATATCATTATTGTGGAAACGCTTCTCAAAGTATTCCCATAATAACGATTAACAGTTCGACGGGGGCCTTGTCTATTTCTTCATATTATCCAGCTAATGCACTATCGTGTAATGAAATGACAGATGCAGACGGAAATATCCTTTCAATTTGGATAGACAAAGACGGCAAAACGATTTGTGAACAAAAAGGTTCATCTAAAACACTATTTGGATATGACGATTGTGGCCGTCTAAGATGGATTGTTTCTCCAGATGGCACCGCGCTGTTACATAGTGGGTCTTCGCATACAATGTTTGATAGTTTTGCTAATCAATGGTGCTTTCGATATGATTATGATTCTGCGGGGCGACAAGTTATAAAACGGATCCCAGGATGTTCAGAGCAGTACTATGTGTATGATAAACTTGATCGTGTTGTTATGTCACAAGACGGCAATCTTCGAAATGACAACAAATGGCTGGTATGTCTGTATGATAATTTTGGTCGGCCTACTGAAGAAAGACTTGTTTCTGGCGTCGCGACCCGAAGCTCTTTACAAAGCGGCTTTGATTCCGGCCAGATTCCGTCATTATACTCGGCTTCAGGCACCATTCTTAGACAATGGTATTATGATGATTACTCTTTGTCGCCGTCGTCCAATGGTTTTAACATCGTCCCCGGAGTCTCGTCTTCTTTGGATTCTCGAACATCGGGACTGCTGACGGTTGAAAAGATAAATGTATTAGACACAAGTAATTATGTTTGGCGGACATTTTACTATGATTCTAAAGGAAACATTATTCAAACAGTTGAATCACGGCCTGACGGGTCACTGTTGCGAACCTCTGTGTCTTTTGATTATCAAGGAAACGTACTTGCATCATCAAAATCTTTTCAAAAACCAGGGGCAACACAAGGTGGTAATGTGACTCTTTTTGATTCGTATAGTTATGATTCGAGGGGACGAATGACAAGTGGCTATACAACTCTTTCTACCGAGGGCGTTACTTTAACTAACACAATAGATTATGTTTACGATAATCTTGGACGTCTTTCCCATCTATTATACGGGGGAGAAGATACTGTAATCGCCACGCAGAATATTCAATATTCATTACAGGGAAAAGAGACCAGCCGCGAAGTAAGAGATGAAGGGGACTCATTAATCTTCCGCTCGGACCTCTATTACGATAAACCGCTGAGTAGCGACGGTATTATACCGGCAACCAACAATGTATATTATTCCGGTAAGGTGTCCGGCTGGTCTTGGAAACATTCTGGCGATGAACGCAAAACATATGCGTTTACCTATGACAATCAATCACGGCTCACAAATACCACCCAATATTCGGGGGCTGTGCTGCAAAACAAGTTTAGAGAAAACATTGTCTATGATCTTAATTCAAATATCACGTCCATTACCCGTAATAACGGATCTACAAGCCCCGAAGTTCTCTCTTTTACATACAATGGTAACCAAAGAGCTGCATATACCTACGATGATTCAGGTAATGTAACAAGTACCGGAGGAAACGCAATCATTTCGTACAACAACCTTAATTTACCGGACTATGTCTCTTCTGGAAATAATAACTATTTAAATATTACGTACCTTGCCGATGGAACAAAGCTTTCATCTATCGGCTCTGATAGTAAGGGCTATTACTATGCAGGACCGTTCCGCTATAAGATAAATGGAAGTAGCATTCGTTTGGATAGCAGCGAGGCTGCCGGCGGCAGGATTGGTTGCATCGAAGGACAAGGAGGAACACCAACGTTACAAATGAGTAACCAATATTTCGTTCTTGATCATCTTGGTAGCATAAGAGCAGTATTTGACGGTGGCGGAGAAGTAACAAGCAAGGCGAATTATCTTCCTTTTGGAGAAACCTGGGTAACGGATAGCCTTCATTTGCCCCAAAATAATTATCTTTGGTGTGGCAAAGAAAGGATTATGCAAGCTTTTGATTCTCCTGTGTATGATAACCAAGCAAGATTCCTGGGAACAGATGGAGTTTTTCTTTCGATAGATTCTCAGTCCGAACAATATTCGAGTTTTTCGCCCTATGCTTATTGTGCCGGAGATCCTGTGAATAACATTGATTCTAATGGAAATAACTGGTACTCTTACGAAGATGAATATGGGAAGACTCAGTACAAGTATGTACAAGGGCAAATGAGTGAAAAAGAGAGGAAGGCAGGCGGATACACAGACCTAGGATATACGTACATAAATACAGATACAGGACAATACTATAGCTTATTTGGCCAGATAATAAATATGAAGAATGAACAAGGACAAACAACGCTGGAGTCTTTTATGTATCAACATATTGACAACCTTATCATTAAGTATTACACAAGTGAGGACGGAATAGGGAAAGAAAACTTTTATACTGGGATGCGTCCAGGAGAATACTCTTTTTGTTATGATGGTGTGGATTTTAAATGTGATAAAAACAAGACCTTTTTCAGAGCTGTTTTAACGAAAGAGAATAGTGATTTATCAATAAGACTTACTCCACAAAAAACACCTATTATATATCCGCAACAAATGAACAAAAAAACAGCATTAAATGGTCATTTTTTAGTTTTGAATAATGGAAAGAACTATGATGCCGTGCAAGTAATGTATGATACGCCGAATGCATTGTCCTATATTCGTGCAATAGATAATATTTTCAGAAAATGAAATCGTATTTTTTAATAGTATTATTGATACTATCTTCTTGTTCTTTATCGGTTGAAAAAATTCATCAAAAAGCCGTAAAGCACGAGATGCTTTCTCCGCTTAATAATTTAGTGGAAAACTATTATTGTAATTATTATCATCTTCCACAGAGCAAGGAAGAACTGATTCAGCACATAGAGGCGTTTCGTGAGCATTATGGAGAGGAGGGTATAATAATGACTTCTTTTGACGGCCTTGATTTGCTTGAATTTATAAAGGATAACAATGTTATGATGGCGGCTTATCCCGACTCGGTGTTTATCTATGCATCTAAAGGTAAAATAGGTTGCTGCGTCCGAGGGCATCCGCTTTATTATTTAAAACACCCAGAGAAATACGGTTATCTCGATTACGATAATCTTTTTCACCCAACCGCATATAATGCTGACGGCAAAGTTTTATTCGAAGTAGAAGATAACTATTGGTGTGATGATCGTAAGAAAGAATTTTCTGAAATCAGCAGGAGCATTATTCCTGATATTGCGGAGCAATGCAATACTCGCTTTCTCATTGTAAAATACTTGCCAAATGAGCGACGGGTATTATTCTCTTCGGATGATTTTGCCGGTCAGAATCAATGCCCGCAAGAATATGAAGAGTTTTTATACAGTATATATAATGATTTAAAGCAGAAAACACCCGTTATTAGTTGTATTATCTTTCCTGTTCAGTTGGATTTTAGAAACATTAGAGCAAGGGAAGAATTGGATCGTTATCATAAATGTGCCGGAGAACAAAACAGAAAACAAATAACAAAACGACAGCAACAAACCATTCAACTTGCAAAAGAGGTCGATAGTGTAGAAACGCCGTTTACAAGAATCATTTATTATTATGCCTCTCTTTATTCGGCTCCACCTCAAAACAAGCAACAGCTAGTGGATTATGCAAAAAGGTATATAAAATATACAGGCGTACGTCATTTTTTGGATATATTCCCAGAATATTGGCAGCGTTATAATAACGATACAAAGTTTGTAATTGATGATTTATGCCCTTTCGGCTCATGCCGGTTGGTTTCATTTCCTGATTCTTGTTTTCTTTATAGCTATCGGGGCAAGAGAGGTGTTGTTTTGTATGGTAGTACACCGGAAGAATGGTGTTATAGCAATCAAAAACAAATTTATCTGTATAGTTATTCCCCGTCATTCTTTGATAAGCGAGGAAAACTAATCTTTGACCTAACTGATTTCGCGAATGAAGGAGAGTTTAATAAAGGATTAGATAGTTTAAGGCGCCTTCCCGCATACAATCATCATATAAGAATTGAACACAATGGTCGAAAAGAACCATATAAAGTTTTCTTTACTTATACAACAAAGGAGGGGCTAAAAAGAGTTGATAGATTTGATCGAACAGGACGCACCTTTTATTCTGTTGAAAATGGTAACGCCATAACAGAAATTCCAAGCGAAGAGGTTCCGGGGTGCTTAAAAGAAGATTATATTAATGAGATACAAGGGTACCTTCAGAACTATACAGCAAAACATCCAGAAGTGGCTGAAATACGGTTTCTTGCGTGGCTTATGTATTCGGCAGACCCAAAACAATAATATAAAATAAATCAATGAAACAGAAATATTTATTGATGCTAACAGCAGTTATTCTGCTGTCGGCACCCGGGGCTGTAAATGCCCAATCCGAAGAGAATGACTACTCTCTCGGCACATCACTTTGTGGAGGCTTTTTTAATCCAAGCAGCCCAGAGGCTGCCGCTATGTCCAGATATGGTGACCTTAATGTCTCTCTCTTTACAGGAGCTCTGGCTCAGGACATTCCTATATATGTTTACAAGGATAACGATTTTGACATTCCTGTATCAATTAGCTATGGCTCGACGGGTTTTAAACCCGGACAGGCTTTAGGCTCTCTTGGCTTGGGGTGGTTTTTGAATGTAGGAGGAGTAATAACCCGCGAAGTCAGGGGAATACCAGATGAAGCAACAAATCTTGAATATGTTAAAAAAGATGAAGGAAACGGTGCCGAAGAAGATGCATATCATCTTGCGGAAGTTTTATCCGGGAGCGGTTCCCCATATCTCGCAAAGTCGATAATCTCAGGTTATTATCAGTCTCATAAGTTGAATGTTTCCGGATATGCCTCCCTTTATGCCGGATTAAACTATGTCAATGATTATGATTATGCATATACAGGGGAATTAGGATCGGAATACCTGTTGTGCCGTCGCAAGCAAGCCAGTAGCGGTGGGCAAGACCCATACCTTGCGGTAGAGGTTGAACCGGATGTGTATCATTATAACTTTTTAGGCTACAAGGGCTCTTTTGTTTTGCAGCCAGGGGGGAGGATTATTGTCTTCGACGCAAATACCCCGGCCGGCGAGATTACCGTGACTTATAATTGGTCGCCAACAGTACCCCTACAAGGCTCGTTTGAAATATCCACAGGAGATGGTACGATATATACATTTGGGCTTCGTGAAGACGCAGAATCGACTGATGAGCAAAATGCCAACACATTTGATCCTTCATACACGGCAGGTTCTTGGAGATTGACAAGAATACAGACGCAGACGGGTAGGGTAGCCCAATTTGTGTATTCTTCGGTTAATCAAAAAAAATACTCTTACCAACCAGCTATCACAATAGATCATTTAAAAACGACGGACACTCGCGGACATGTTTCAAAAAACTGGGAACATCGCCCGGAGACAGTATCAATACGACAAATGATTGTTAATATTGCCGACAATTACCCGATTTCACAAATCATTATCAACGATAGAGCAACCGTTAATTTTGACTATTCAGATGGTCTGTTGAGCCAAGTAGCTGTTGTTAACAATGAGAATCAAGAAATACATAAAGCAACCCTTACATATAAGAAAAAGAATCCGGTTGTTTTTCTTAAGTCGTTAAGCATTTCCGGCAAAGGAAAGACTATGTTTGATTATTATGATGAAGATGCTAATTATCCTGTCGTGCGAACACCGGGGATTGACTGGTATGGGTACTATAATGGACAAAACTATTGGCACACAACGAATTATTCTGAGAATGGCGTAAATGCCATGTGGAACACACGTAACGCGTTGTTGGGAAGCGGTCGCTCTGTATATGATTTTACCAAAACAAAAATGGGAATGCTAAAGAGAATAACATACCCGACAGGAGGCTATTCAGAAATAGTTTATGGTCAGAATAAATATGGCCGAGATTATACTGTAATGGGAGCATCGTCAGGCTCTTATACGACAGCTGGGTTACGTGTAGAACGAATTGATAATTGTTATCGAGATGGAACCCTTGCCCAAAAACGTTCGTTTGAGTATTCTGATATTGGAGGGGGAAGTAGCGGAGTTCTCATTGCCAGACCATTGATTTACACGCATTATCAACTTGTGTCTAATTATCTTACAATTGATAGAGAGTGTGTGTCCACAACCTCTCAACTTGGTTTTGGTCGGCCGAATATTGAATACACGAGAGTAGTTGAAACTGTAGAAGGACTTGATTCCTCCGAGGGCAAAATGATAACAGAGTATATTTTTGCCTCTTCAGTCAGTTCTCCGCTTTCGGAATATTATCATTCCGCGACAAGCCAGCCGGTAGTGTTGGGCGGATTCAATTTATCTTTTACAGAAATAGGGTCGGAGGAGCATGAATTTCAGCGTAGCGCCGGCTCCCTTTATAGCGGGAAAGTGCTAAGTCGCACAGTATATGCCAATAGCCTTGCTCCGACCAATATAGTTAATCGTAATGAGAATACGTATGCTCTATTTACAATACCAAACTGTGTTAATGATTCGGGAGACTATGTTTTGCTTCCGTCTATGTACAGAAGCACTTACTCCGAACGATATGTTGCACGAATGTCCTCATATGTAGGGAATAGTAGTGAATCAGTATATGGAGAAGACCACAATTTGATATATACAAAAGATAAAACAGTTGTATTAAATACATTAGGCAGGGAAACGACAATTACCATGTTGGCTAGTGATGGAGCAAGTGAAATTATAAACATTGGTTATAACAACGCACTTCCTGCTCGTGTTGAAACGACAATTCAAACAAAAGGCGGGACTGTTTGTGACGCAAAAAAATACCAGTATGGCCAGGTGTCATTATCGCCAAATGTTTCTGCTATCTTGCCAACAACGATTTATAGGGGTAAATACTCTGGAGGGTCTACGGTTAGTTGGGATCCTGTTCTTTATGTTGATCAGTATGACACTTATGGGAATCCTGTTCAGACTCGCGATGCTAACAGTTTTCCCACATCATATCTTTGGGGATATAAAGGGCAATACTTATCTGCAAAAATTGAGGGGCTGAATTATACACAAGCGTGTACTCTAACGGGCACCACAAGTGGTGCGCAAGGAAATATTGGAAATAATGCAAACGTATTACGAAACACCAACGGGGTACGTGTTTCTACTTGGTCATGGAAACCACTCGTTGGAATATTGTCAGAAACAGACCCGTCAGGAAGAAGCAATAATTATACATATGATACAGAAGGACGATTAGCGTCTATTTCTAAAGAAGGTTCAACACTAAAAACATTTGAATACAAGTATGCTTACCCTACGGAAATATCGCAATAAGATGATAATTATACGGTCGTCTTTTTAAATAGCTCTTTTAGCCAGGACGGTAAAAGGCGTCGCCCAATAACGCTTTTCAGTTTAAGGCGAATGCTGCTGTTCATATGATAAATACTACCGCTGTCAAGGTCTTTTGACACGTCATCAGATTCATACCCCATTGCATATAGGGCGCAGAGACCGATTTCTTCGGCTGTAAGTTTGAAATGAACTAGTTCTGAAACAAATCCGGGATAAGATAAAGCATATAACAACCCGATAGATTTCAGAAAGTCTTTTCGACCAGATTCAAGCCGCGCTATGTCTTTGCGCCCTAATACATAAGGAGCATAATCTTCATCACCCAAGTATGGCCGCAATGCCGTTAAGCGACTCTGAAGCGCATCATTTGTGTCTTTATCATCTGAGCGCCCTTCGTTAACAAGAGTTTTTATATAAAAATATTCTTTTTTGAGGCTTTTAATCTCGGCCTCATAGTTCGCTTTGCGTTTAGAGGATCGTCTTACTACAGATAGGAAAGCAATTGTTGCACCTAACAGCAGTAACGCGGCCAGCAAACCGATAAAGAAAGAACGTTGTTTTTCTATTTTGGTTTTGTACCGCTCTTCCAAGAATCGGACATCGTTATTAAATACGGTTAGGTTTATATCTCCGATAACATTTTCATATTGTAGTCTGTAATCAAGCGCTTTTTGATAATCTCCTTGTCCTTGAGAGATTCTTGAACAAAGTGCTAGAAAAGAGGCCCGGTTAAAACCGGATAGGTCTTGCCCCGAATCAATGGACATTATGGCGTTCTTTGCGTTGTTCCATTCGCCCTTTTGTGAAAAATACTCGGCTATCAAAAAAGCATTAGTCGTTGTGTTTGTGGTGGAGCAAGCATTCGAATAAATATTATATAGAGAGTCAAGCCGCTGTTGTTGCTCTGAATTATCAAGCAAAAGAAGTCTCAATTTAGCCTCATAATAAAGGGGAGGGTAAACAATGTTTCTCTTGTCCATCCAAGAGGCAAGCGAGTCCAGTTCGCCAGAAGCTTTGTCATAATTACCTAATACTATTTGCTGCAAGGCAATGTCTGTGCTATTTGTTAGATAGTACTGCGGATTGTCAATATGAGCAGAAACTTCTCGGGCCTTCAACATTTCTTCCAGTGCTTTGTCTCTAGCAAACTGATGGATATATACACGTTCCTTTGCCACATATAGACGTACGATGTCTTCTGGCAAGATTGAATGATTAATGACAGTTTCCGCTTTTACAAAGGCGCTCAGTGCATCATCATATTGGCCGGCATTCTCGTAAACTCTGCCTTGGTAGTACCATGTCAGATATTTATGCTGCTTGTTACCATGGCGAGAATAATACTCTACAGCGGGAGTAATTAAAGAATCAGAAGTAATGTCAACATAATTTTTGTCCATGGCCATGGATAAAAGTAAGGAGTAAAGTCCGCGTTCACGAGTATTGCCTAATTCGGAAGGTTTGATATATGAAAGTTCAACGTATGCCCGTTTCGGGTCTTGTCTGATATAGTCTTCAATTCGGTTTAAATTATTCTGCGTCTCAGATGTAGCACAAGAACAAAGAACAAAAAGAATTAGTGTTGTGGTCAATCTCCAAGCCATATCCCAAAGTATATATGCGCAAAGATACAGAAAAAGCAAAAAAGGGCTGCAAAAGAATCTATAAAGATGTTGTGAGTATAAAAACAAATCAAGAATCAAGCAGCCCTATAATAAAAAAAAGAAGGCGCGGAAAATCTAAACGGACAAGGGTTTGCACTCCCTACGACAGCAGATTTCCCGCACCCTCAGGCGCGGGGCTACTGTCAATCCCGTCGTTTATTCTAAACTGTGCAAATTTGTCCGTTAATTGACGAGATAGTCTTTATTTCATTGAAACTTGTTCAGTTCTTTGGCAAAGGTAGTAATTTATAATTAATAGGCAAAACCTTTCGGCAATAGTTGCTCTATGTCGCAGGTCTCGGCGGGGAGTGTCGCAGGTCGGAAAAAGAAAGGGGGGACCGGAGACGGTAGAGTGCGTGATTTGTTGATTTGTGTCGCAGGTCCCCCCGGGAAAAACAGACCTGCGACGGAAGGTCGGGGGACCGGCAGCGGAAGAACGGAGGACCTGCGACGGAAGAACAGGGGACCTGCAGCGAAAAAACAGTGGACCGGCGACGGAAAAACGGAGGACCAGCAGCGGAAGGTCGGGGGACCTGCAACGGAAGGTCGGGGGACCTGCGACACAAAACTCCCGCGGACCGGGAATAAAGAAAACGGACGGAAATCTCAGCGATCTCCGTCCGTTTAACTGTCAGGCGAAACCCCTAGAAGCGGAACTGTACTGCAAATGCGGCAATCTGGTTGCCTTTGAGCCAGTAGTAGCTGCCGTCAAGGCCGATGTGGCGGCCGATGTCGATGCCGAAACCGGACTTCCAGCCAATTCCGAAACGGGTTGCAAGTGAATTGTATCCAAAGAGGGGACCTGCGTGGAAATGTCCTTTAACACCCACGGGGCCGATCACTATACCGATCTCAGGAGCGGCATAAGTGGCGAAGCTGGGGAATTTGTTGAGGGGGACAAAGCTTGCGAATACCTCACCGCCATAGGAGAAGGATACGAAAGCCTCGGGATTGAAGTTGCGGAGGCCGTAAGCAATGCTCACGCCGGGGTTCTGGAACATGGCTTCCGACTCGTTGGTAACGCCGGTAACGCCCAATGAAACGTAGTTTTGGATGCCTCTCTGTGCAAATGCTCCTGCGCAGACGAGCATCATTGCTGCGATAACAAACAACTTTTTCATCACTATAAAAATAATAAATACTTCAAATACGGATTGCCAAAGGTAAGTATTTTTCTGTATATTTGTATCATGTCATTTGTCCATTTGCACGTCCATACGCAGTACTCGATTCTCGACGGCCTGTCTGATATAAAAAAACTTTTCGCCCGCGCCCGCGAGCTGAATATGCCGGCCCTTGCCATTACCGACCATGGTAACATGTACGGAGTCAAGGAGTTCCTTAAGTGGGGCTGGGACAAATCGAACCTCGGGCCCGACAAGCAGCCCATCGTCAAGCCCATCGTGGGCTGCGAGGTTTACGTTACCCGTCACTACGACAACCGCCTGCGGGACAATGACCACAAGGCATATTACCATCTGATTTTGCTGGCCAAGAACTACAACGGCTACAAGAATCTTATGAAGATATGCTCCGAGGGCTTCATAAACGGTTTCTATTATCGTCCCCGAATCACGCACGAGACCCTGGAGAAGTATCACGAAGATCTGATATGCAGCTCTGCTTGCCTTGCCGGAGAGATTTCGAAGAACCTTATGGCGGGGGACTACGAGGGGGCGCGCAAGGCCGCACTGTGGCATAAAGACCTGTTCGGAGACGACTATTACCTTGAGGTAATGCTGCATAAGACCGAGGTCGAGGGCATCCCGGCCGAGGCGTACGAAAAGATTTACGATGTGTACCGCCAGCAGCAGATTGTCAACGAGGGCATATTCAAACTCTCCGAGGAGCTGGGCATAAAGGTCGTGGCGACCAACGATGCGCACTTTCTCAACCGTGAGGACGGCCCCGTTCACGACCGTCTTATCTGCCTGACTTTCAACGACAATATCTCTTCACCCGGGCGCGTCCGCTATACTCAGCAGGAGTATATCAAGAGCGAGGAGGAGATGGCCGCGCTGTTCCCCGACCATCCCGAGGCCCTTGCCAACACCCTGGAGGTGGCCGGCAAGGTGGAGGCCTACAAGATAGACCGCCCGCACGTACTTCCCAAGTACGAGATCGACCCCGACTTCCTTGCCGTCATCGACGCCAAGCTGGAGCAGTACAAAAGCATCATCGACGAGGGCCGCTACAGTGTCAGCAAAGACAAAGCGACCGGCATCGAAAAGCGCGAATACCGCGGTGATGCTTTCTGCCAATCTGTGGCCTACCTGTGCGAGCTTACCTACCGCGGCGCCCACAAGCGCTACGGGGCAACTCTAAATGAGGAGCAGAGCGAGAGGATCGACTTTGAGCTCAAAACCATCTGCAAGATGGGCTTCCCGGACTACTTTCTCATTGTGCAGGACTATATCGCCGCCTCTCGCGCACACGGCTACCTGGTAGGCCCCGGGCGAGGCTCTGCAGCTGGCAGCGTGGTGGCTTACTGCCTGGGAATCACCAACTTGGACCCTATCAAGTACAACCTCCTGTTTGAGCGTTTCCTTAACCCCGACCGAATCTCCATGCCTGATATCGACGTGGACTTCGAGAACTTGCCGGACGCCCACGAGTACGTGGAAAAGACCTACGGCGTTGACCACGTATCGCGCGTGATCACCTTCGGTACCATGGCGGCCAAGAGCGCTATCAAAGACGTGGCCCGCATCAGCGAGGTGAGCATCGACGAGGCCAACCGCCTCTCCAAGATGGTACCCGACCGCCTAAGCGAAAAAGTAGAAAAGAAATATCCCTTCAATCCCAAGCTGGATACGCTCAAGAGCGGTTTCAAGGTGGTGGAAGAAGAGGTTGAGATAGACGGCGTGAAGCAGATGCGTACCTTCCAGAAGGGTATGGAAGAAGTGGACGCCAAGATCACTCTTGCCAACTGCTACCGTCTGGTGCCGGAGTTCAAGAACGAACTCGAAAACGGCCCGGACATCAACAAGGAGGTGCTCTACTACGCGCAGAAGCTGGAGGGCAGCATACGCCAGGTAGGAATGCACGCCTGCGCCACCATCATAGGGCGCGGCAACCTTACGGACTACATACCTATCTGTATATCAAAGGATAAAGAAACGGGGCAGGACCTCTGGACCTCGCAGTACGACGGACACTATATCGAGGACGTGGGTATGCTCAAGATGGACTTCCTGGGCCTCATCACCCTGTCCATCATACACGAAACCCTGCGTACCATCAAGCAGCGGCACGGCATAGATATCGACATAGAGGCCATCGACATAGCGGACAAGCCCACCCTTGAGCTTTACGGTCGCGGCGATACTACGGTGGTGTTCCAGTTTGAATCGGAGGGCATGAAAAGCTGGCTCCAGCGCCTCAAGCCCGAGAGGTTCGAGGACCTCATCGCTATGAACGCCCTGTACCGTCCGGGCCCCATGGATTACATTCCGGACTTCGTAGAGCGCAAGCAGGGTGTACAGAAGATAGAGTACGACCTTCCGGAGATGGAGGAGTATCTTGCTGAAACCTATGGCATTACAGTGTATCAGGAGCAGGTGATGCTCCTCTCACGCAAGCTGGCGGGCTTTACCAAGGGCGAGGCGGACCGCCTGCGCAAGGCCATGGGTAAGAAGAAGATAGACGAGATGATGGTCTTGAAAGACAAGTTCATGAGCCAGGGGCAGGCCAACGGTCACCCCGAGAAGACTCTCGACAAGATCTGGAAAGACTGGGAGAAGTTCGCCCAATATGCTTTCAACAAGTCGCACGCCACCTGCTATGCCTGGGTGAGTTACCAGACCGGATGGCTGAAGTGCCACTATACAGCGGAGTTCCTCGCCGCCAACCTTTCTTGCAACCTCAGCAACATGGAGGAAATCAAGAAGATCATGGCCGACTGCAAGCTTCACGGAATCAAGGTGTTGAACCCCGATGTGAATGAGTCCGAGGCCCGTTTTACGGTTAACCGCGAGGGAAATATCCGCTTCGGTCTGGGAGGCGTCAAGAGCTTCAGCTCCACGGTTGTGGATGCTATAATAGCCGAAAGGACCGAAAACGGCCTTTTTAAGGACGTATTCGACTTTGTTGAGAGAATGGCCGAGCGCAGCGCTAAAGACTCCAAAAACGTGGTAATTACGGCCAAATCGATAGAAATCCTGGCCTATGCCGGAGCATTCGACTCGTTCGGGGTACGGCGCAGCCAGTTCTTCTTCAAGCCCGAAGGCGGGGACCGCTTTGTGGATGCCCTTACCCGCTACATGGATCTATACAAAACGGACAAGATGGATAACTCCCTGTCGCTGTTCGGTGAGGTCGAGGAGCTTAAGCCGCAGCGTCCCGTCATACCTCCCGCCCCGGAAGACGAGGAGACCCTGACCATGCTTCAGGAAGAGAAGAACTACGTGGGAATGTATCTGAGCGCCCATCCGCTTGACCGCTATTCATTTGAAATAGAGAACTTTACCAATACTTCAGTGGGGCGCCTGGGCGACGCTATCCAGGAGGCCGAAAAGGCCGGCAAGAAGGCCGCGGGCTGCTCCATGGCGGGCATAGTGACCGATGTCAAGAGCATCACCACAAAGACCGGGTCGCCCGGCGCCCGCGTTACGGTAGAAGATTACAACGGCCATTATGAGTTCGCCCTCTTCGGCAAGGACTACGAGGCTTACATGGCGTACATGAAGCCCCATGAGTATTTGTATCTGCAGGGCGATATCGACGAGCGTTTCTTCCTTAAGCCCGAAGAGAGGGCTCAGGGAAAGACGGCTCCTTACACATTCAAAATCAAGAAGATACTTCTTTTGGGCAATGTGGCGGAGACGTTTATTTCAGGCATAACGCTTGAGATTGATACCGCTCTTCTCTGTCCCGATTTCCGAAAGGGCCTTGTGGGGCTCCTCAAGAGCAACACCGGCAAGATACCCCTGTCGGTGGTGCTGCGTGACAAGGGCACAGGCTACAACCTCGACTTCCACTCCAAAAAGTATATGGTCAATGTAACCAGCGAGTTTGTGCAGCGCGCACGCTATCTGGGCATGAACTACAGTCTCAAAAAGAAGGCAGCATAAAAAGAGGCCGCACCCTGATGTGACCCCCAAAAGCTGGACGGTTTAACATTAAGTTACGAGGCCTTAGATTGGAACAGAGCTCGGTATTGCACCGGGCTCTTTCCTTTTAGCCTCAGTTTTATTCTATCATTATTGTAGTACCGGATGTATTCCCGGAGAGCTGTTTTAAACTGGTCGATAGAGTTCCACTCCTGCAAATATAGCAATTCATTCTTCATTAGTCCAAAGAAGTTCTCCATCATGGCGTTGTCCAAGCAGTTCCCTTTGCGGGACATGCTTTGTGTTATATGCTTGTCCTCCAAGGCTTTCTGATACTTTTTATGCTGATATTGCCATCCTTGATCGGAATGGAAGATTAGATCCCCGGATATATTCCTTTTACGGAAAGCTTTGTCCAGCATTGTCATAACCATCTTTAAGTCAGGGTGGTCTGATATCACATAAGATACAATCTCACCATTGAACATGTCCAGAATAGGAGATAGATATACCCAACTGTCTTTTATTTTCACTTGGGTAACATCTGTTGCCCATTTCTGATCAGGAGCATCAGCATGAAAGTCTCTATTGATTACGTTCGGTGCAATCTTACCCAGCTCACCTTTATAGGAGTTGTAGCGCTGCTTCTTACGTTTCGCTTTTAAGCCCATTTGTCCCATAAGTTTTTGGACAGTCTTATGGTTGATGTCAACACCATCGTCGTGCAGTTGGTCTGTGATACGACGATACCCGTATCGACCATGATGTTTATGATATATCTTGCGGATATGTTCCCTTATGGCATCATAGCCATCAGGTTGTCCCAAGCGCTTTGCGTTATAATAGAATGTTGAACGAGCCATCTTCCCGAACTTTAGAAGGAGTTCGAGATTGCATTCTGGCCTTAGCTCTTCGATGGCTTTTGCCCGATCTCGCGCAGACGGGCGTTCCTTTCCTCGACTAAGGCCCTCACTTTTTTTAACAGAGCATTCTCGGTCCTGAGGCACTCATTCTCATATCTGAGCCGCTCCAGTTCCGTCATTTCCTCTGGTTTCTTTTTCCTGGGCCTTCCCATATCTTTTGGCGGGCGGCCTCTTCGTTTTATCACATACAAAGCCTTATACCCAAACTCCCTTACCTTTCGTATCCACACCTGTATTTGGCTTGCACTTACATTATATTTTACAGCCGCCTCCGACAAAGTTAAGCAATTGTCCTCAATATCACGCAAGATCTTTTCTCGATACGCTCCGTCAGAGTAGATGTATTTTTTCTTAATCAGTGATGACGGCCCTTCAATCTGATATTTAAGCCAAAGACTCTCAAGAAGACTATGAGAGATTCCAAAGTGTGTGTGGATATAGTGAATACTATACCCTCCCTCAAGCATTTTCATATACTTAAGGCGATCTTCAAAAGAATGTTTTTTACACATAACAAAACCCCGAAAGTTTTTTGTCTAACTTTCGGGGTTCATGTCAGCTGTGCGGCCCCTTTTGAATTCTCCCAATTAATCCCTAAATTTGTCCGATATGAAAATTGGACACATAATCATAGCACTTGCCGCTGCGGCCCTCGCAGCCTCTTGCTCAATAGGCACTATAGACGAAAGCCAGGCCCCTCTGGTCTATCGCGAATTCACAGCAACCCTCGACCCATCGACACGCACCGGCCTCGACGCCAACCTCAAAGTCCTCTGGGACCAGAGCGGCGAGAGCATCACCATAGTTGACGAGCAGGGCATAGGCTACAAGCTCAACCAGCAGAGCGTCAGCTCCGACCGCCGCACCGCCACATTCAGCGGAGCGGTTCCCGCAAGCGGCTGCATCCTGGCCGTTTACCCCTCGCAAGACAACATTGACTACGACGACGGCGCCCTTACCCTTACTCTCCCCCACGAGCAGACCGCCGTAGTGGAGAGCTTCGCCTCTGGAGCCAATATCACCATCGCCAAAGTCAACGGCAACAACCTTTCTTTCAAGAACATCTGCGGCATCATTTCGTTCTGTGTCGATGCGGACAATGTAACATCCATCAGCCTCAGCGCCACAGGAACTTCGGGAGGCGCCCTGGCCGGACGGGCTCTTGTAGTCTTTGAGGAGAGCGACCCCACCTGCACTTCCGACATCCAGAGCGGCTCGGGCCACATTGAGCTTAAGGGTGACATACAAAGCGGCAAGCGTTACCTGGCCCTCGTCTACCCCGGCACCTACAATAATCTGAAACTTGTTTTCACCGACAAGAACGGACGCACCGCCACCTTCACCAAAGCCGCCGATCTCACAGTCGAGCGCAGCAAGATACTCAAGATACCCCCCATTACCATAAATGATGGTGACTGGCAGGATACATCATCACCGGGCGGCAAAGCCATGCTTACATATGCCGAAATAAGCAATCCAGCCGATTACCTTAAGAGTTATGGCAACCCTACCGTTTATACCAACGGTTATGGCGACTGGAACATCTGCGCATACAATACCGGATCTGCATTCCAGCTTAATTCCGGGAAGGTTGCATATCTGGGCACGCCCCAGTTCGACGGCACCATTACGAATGTCACAATTAAAAACATTTCCGACAGGACAGGCAACTTCATAATCTGCACTGCCCCTGGCGATTCCAATCCGCCTTCCTCAGGCACTTTGACGGCAGCATTCAACAAAGAATGCACGGTCGATATAGACGTGTCATCCCTATCGGCCAGCAAACTCTATATCCGTTCTTCCGCCATGTCGCACATAACCGAACTTACCGTAGTATGGAGCAGCGGCGAAGGTCCCGGTCCGGCCAATCCTAAAGTTACGACCATTGCCGCGGATAATATCGGCATGGCCGATGCCACGATTCGTGCATCTTTCAGCGGAATACCCACCAATCCCGATCCTACTGCCGCTTTCTTCCGCTGGGGCACGAGCGCAGGCAACCTTAATCAGGTCATATACGACAACGCAACCCTTCTCAATACTTCCTCCGGCACATTCAGCGCCGCCCTAACCGGACTTACCGAAGCCACCACCTATTACTATCAGGCGGTGATAACGCTAGCTAACGGCAGCGATGTGGAAGGCCAGGTAATGAGCTTTACCACCCGCTCCGCCCAGCAGAATACCGGCAATGGCTACCTTGACTGTTATGAAGTTCCCGCAGTCAATATCTCAGGCTCCATGGTCTCCGGCAATGAAAGCAGCGGCAAAGGATACAAGTGGTACCGTTTTAAAACCACCAATTCCGTGCAATGGGTCGCCACCCACACCCTGAATGAATCTGCAACCAACAACAAGCAAATCCGCAGTTATACAGTTCTTCTGGACGGCAGCAAAAAAGCACCCTTGTGGAACGCATTCATAATGCACGAAGGTGTCTTTCCTCATAAAGTTGAATCCGGCGGCAGCTGGGGCGCCGACCCGGCATTTGACCCGGGCAACCATTCCGACTGGCAGCAAAACGGTGTAAGCGGTTACAGCAAAGGGCATTTGTGCGCATCCAACTACAGGCGCAGTTCTACAAGCGCAAGGAACCAGACATATTATTACACCAATCAGGCACCCCAGATTCAAGATGGTTTCAACGGTGGCATCTGGAGCCAGATGGAGGGCGCAATCGTTTCTGCAAGCAAGAATCTTGGCAGGGATACTCTATATGTTACCGTCGGAGTTCTGTACGAATGGTCGATAAAATATGTCAGCAGCGTCCCCATCCCCAGTCATTTCTACACGTGCATTATGAAGTGCTCGTTTAACGCTTCGGGAGAAATGACCGGAGCGCAAGGGTGCGGCTATATCATGGAAAACAAAAAGCATTCAGGCAACGATTATAACAGCTACAAAGAGACTATCGACAATATAGAAAAGCGTGCCGGCTTCGACTTCTTCCATAACGTCCCCGACGAGTTTGAAAACACCGCAGAAAAACAGACCGCCGCAATACTCTAACCAGCCTCCCGGCTGCCGGCCGGGTCACTGGCGATAAGAGTAGTAGTCTGCAAAGCTAATCATTTGATAATAAATACATTAACCAGTTCAGGGCACCAGTAAATCTGGTACCCTGAACTGGTTAAATCGTTGTCAATCAATATTTTAACTTTGCCGCCACCACCCTGCTCTTGGCAGGACCGTGCCACCCTCGGCACCGGAAGAGGGAGG
>JAEEGK010001440.1_pt1 | contig 59683 bp, 58 predicted proteins | sample 8958771 | NCBI WGS metagenome assembly JAEEGK01 (sample SAMN16246547, study PRJNA631951) | gut metagenome | biome: gut microbiome; feature: rumen; material: SC-attached | host: Bos | place: Iran: Karaj | collected 2018-10 | reverse complement strand
GAGTCTTTGATTCAGCATAATGAATCGCCACTTGATACTTGGTCTGAAAATGAGTTTGAACTCAACAAGACCTACGCATTCGATACAGTAGCGTTTTCCTCTTGGCTTACAGAATTGCGAGAGGCAATTTTGGAAGATACTATGAAAAAGATAGAATCGGGGAGTTAAACAACTCGGAAGTTGTTGAGGGGAAGAGGATGCAGATGAAGAAGAAAATAACTGTTTTAGCAATTGTTGTTTTTACTGCAATATCAATAACAGGATGTAGATTTCGGTCAATGTCCGGCTTTGAAGTGTATAAATATGTGCACTCACGTACGGGTAGATACCTTTTCACAATGAGTAAGGAAAAGGTAGAAGATAGCTCTGCAGTAAACTGGACAATTCATTGCCCTAGTGATGGGTTGGAGTTTCATGTCCATGATAGATTGCAATTTGAGATTGTTTATTCTGAGAGAAACCTAAGTGATGATTATAGATATTCGCTTATTCAGGCGCATCTGGATGAACTTGACCTAGGAGATGGAATAGAATTTGTCAATGAAAATGGGTATACATTCAGCGATTATGATAATTATTTCAGTGTCTACTATTCCGATTATGATGACTTTGTGAAAAAGTATGAGAGGGTTACAGATAATGCTAGATTACTTGATTCCTATTCCAGCGGCTTAAAAATCAGATACCATTTTTACTATTGGCCAGAAGAAAGAATTGAGGGAGAAGGCGTATATCCTGATACGGAGTATTGGATGGCTGATGAAATAGATGACGTATGCTATGAAGAAATAAAAAATGGTGAATTGTTTGATGAAGTTAGGCTAAATCTTTTGGGGTTTGCCTATAGGTATAGATATAAAGAATTTGATAATCTGCTTGCAAATATAGACGACAGAGACTATGACATGCTTTTTTACTATGAAGGATCGATATACGATACGATTATAACTAAAAACGATGGAAGCACCTATTTGAGTTCTAAAGTAACAACTGGCTGGGATGATATGATTATAGGTGAACTTTATTGGCTATGTAAGCAGGAAAACGTTGATGTTTCTGGCGATAGTGAACATTTTTATATAAAATCACCTAACGGTGACGTGTATCAGTTCTCTTACGAGTATATTTCTGGACGCGAACTCTATTATTATAAAAATGATGAACAGGTAGTCATTGATGATGACGACTTTGTTGTTTCGCACGATGTGGTAAATGAAATCTGTGGATTTAAAGTCACCTCCCAAAAACATGAGTATACGACGCGGTGATAGAGAAAAGCAGATATGGAATAAGAGAAATAACTCGTCAAATTCAAATTTGTAGAAATCTAACAATTGAATAGTGAACATAACATTGAGCAGTTATCGAAAGACAGCTGCTCTTTTTCTATACCATTTTGATTGAAAAATTATTATTTAAGGAGGTAGGCTGTGAACTACGAAAGAGCTAAAAATTTCGAAACCATCCATTTAAGGTCAGGGATGATGCTGATATGAATAATGTGATGAAGTCTATTCAAGAACCAAGTCGTTTACTCTTGACAATTTCAACCAAGATGATACTATGAATTTATACTCAAGAAAGGCGCTATGTGTAGCGAAGGTGGAGGAATGTTAATTAGATAGTTTAATTTGGTAAATGCAAATGAAGTTTTGGGCCCAAAAGGGTCTGTTTGTGTATGCCTAATTAGATTATCGTATTCATTTTGAAGCTTTTGCCATGTAGTAAGTTGTTAGTAGTTAGTTTCTGCGTGATAATAGTGCTATCCAAATATGTGCGTTAATCTGCTTTAGGTTTCGAGCAGATTTTTTTGTGCTTATTTTTAGTAGAGGGGTGATATTTATGGCACAAATACAAGTTAGTAATCTTACATTTTCCTACGAGGGAAGTGCAGATGATGTTTTAGAGAATGTCTCATTTAATATAGACACAAACTGGAAGTTAGGATTTATTGGGCGTAACGGAAAAGGGAAAACCACGCTGCTTCGACTTCTTATGGGAAAATATAAATATCAGGGGAGTATAACTGCCAGCACATACTTTGATTATTTTCCGTATAGAATAGTTCAAAAGGATGTTGAAAAGACAGCCAGTGAATTGTTGGAGCAGTGGAAGCCAGGGATTGAAGAATGGCAGGTTTTAATTCAGATGAATCAGATTCAGATTGATGCTGAGTGTTTGTATAGGCCAATTAAAACACTAAGCCATGGAGAGAGAACCAGAGTTATGCTAGCAGTTCTGTTTTCTGGTGAAAATGAGTTCCTTCTGATTGATGAGCCTACTAATCATCTGGATCAGGCCGCTAGGGATATTGTTAAAAATTATTTGGCGAGCAAGAAGGGATTTATCCTTGTATCCCATGATAGAGATTTGTTGGATGCTGTTTGCGACCATGTATTGGTAATGAACAGAAGGACAATAGAGGTTCAGTCGGGGAATTTCTCAAGCTGGTGGGAAAATAAGGAGAAAAGTGATGCTTTTGCTAAAGCTGAAAATGAGAAGCATCTAAAAGAAATCGGAAAGCTTAAAGCAGCAGCTGATAGAACTGGCAGGTGGGCAGATAAAAGCGAAGGTTCAAAAATCGGTTTTGACCCCATAAAAGAAACTGATAGAAGCATTTCGACACGCTCATACATTGGAGCTAAGACCAAGAAGATGCAAGCGAGAGTCAAAGCCTATGAAAAGAGAGTGGACCGCGCAATCGAAGAGAAGGAAGGACTACTTCAGGATATTGAAAACGTAGTGGATTTGAAGGTGATGCCATTGGAGTATCATAAAAATATTCTGGTGGATGCGCAGAAGCTTTCCCTTTCTTATAAGGATTCAACACCATTGTTTAAAGAACTTACTTTTCAAATAAAACAAGGGGACAGAATTGTAATATCAGGTAATAATGGCTGCGGTAAATCCAGTATTATAAAAGCTATTTTGCGCGACAATAATCCGGGAGAATTTGGTGATATCAAAAACTTAGAAATAGTAGATGGAACTTTAAATGTATCATCGGGATTGATAATATCCTATATTAATCAGGACACTTCATTTTTGAAAGGAACTATCGAAGATTTCTGTCAGTACAGGGGTCTGGATAGAAGTCTGTTTTTAGCTATCTTAAGGCAGCTTGATTTCAATAGAGAGCAGTTTAACAAAAATATGGAAGACTTCTCTGAGGGCCAGAAGAAAAAGGTCCTAATAGCAGCTAGTCTCATAACCCCTGCGCATCTTTATATCTGGGATGAGCCTTTAAATTATATTGATGTATTTTCCAGAATGCAGATAGAAAAGCTGATTCTTGATGCCAGTCCAACTATGCTAATCGTGGAGCATGATGCCAGATTTCAGGAAAAGGTTGCTACAGAGGTGATTAAGTTATAAATAAGTAATTATATGAGCAGATTATAAGGATATCTTAATGTAATCATTGATAATTAGAAGAAAAAATAATATGATTGGATTTTAAAGAGAATTCAATACGACAATGAGGTAGCAAAAAAGATGTATTCATTACTAATCGCAGTTATCTATTTAATATTTATCAGCTTAGGGTTGCCGGATTCCTTGCTTGGCTCAGGCTGGCCAACTATGCAGGTGGCTTTTGGAGTGCCATCGTCTTATGCAGGATATGTGTCTATGACCATTTCATTTATGACGATTATCTCAGCGCTGCTCAGCCCTAGGATGATTAAAAGATTTCATACAAAGTGGATTGTGATAGTATCCATTTTCCTGACAGTCATGGGACTAATTGGTTTTTCATTTGCAACTTCCTATTGGATGCTTTTTGCCCTGGCAGTTCCTTACGGCCTTGGAGCGGGAGCAATCGATGCATCAGTTAATCATTATGTGGCCAATAATTATTCTGGCTCAGTTATGAATTTCCTTCATTGCTTTTATGGAGTGGGAGCAGTCATCAGTCCGAATATCATGGCAGTCGCTTTGAGTAAGGCCAGATGGAATGAGGGTTATCGCTGGACAGCGTATATTCAAATTTTCATCCTGTTTATCTGTATCATTTCCCTTCCTCTTTGGAGAAAGAATGAGACAGAATCTTCTGAGAAAAAAGAAGAGGTTGCAGGAATTCGTGAAGCTATAAAGAGACCTGGAGTTGTTCTCACATTGATTGCATTTTTTGCATATTGTTCTGGAGAAGCAACCTGTTTTCTATGGACTTCCAGCTATTTTGCAGGTGTTAAAGAGGGGCTGTCAGATAGACTTATTGCTTCATTTGGATCTCTTATATTTGGTGGACTGATGTTGGGAAGGCTAATATCTGGTTTTGTATCCAATCGATTGGGGGATAAGTTACTTATTCGAGTTGGCATTATAGTTGAAGTGATAGGAATACTTCTTGTAATGGTGCCGGTGGCAAGTTTTGTTCCTGCGGCAATTGGTTTTGTTGTTATTGGAACAGGCATGGGGCCGGTGTATCCTGCAATTCAGCACATGGCGCCAACCAACTTTGGAGAAAGATACAGCGCTGCAGTCATTGGACTACAGATGGCAGCTGCATATTTTGGAAGCACCTTTATGCCGATGATTTTCGGAAATATCCAAGAGGTAATTGGTATTGGAATAATGCCGCTATATTTGCTGATATTTGCTGTTATTAATATTGGAATGTTGGAAAGAACATATACAGTTCTGAAAAAGTCTGCGTAAAAATATAAGATAAGGGAGGCGATAGTGAAGTGCACCTAAAATTGCGTTTGGGCCACACTTCATAACGCCTCCCTAAATTTTTGCTAAATATAAATGGTTTAGAAATCAACCTCAGTGTCGTAGTAGCAGCACTTAAGAAGCTTTTCCATTTCCTCCTGGCTTGGCTGTCTTGGATTAGAACCTGTGCAGGCATCGAGAATAGCATTTGCAGCTATATCATGAAGTCTCTCAAGGAAGACATCCTCAGGTACGAAGCCCTGGTCAGCAGGAAGTCCGTCAGGACCATAGTGATTGATGCTATGAGGAATATTGAGGTCATCATTCATCTTGCGCAGGTAATCGATGAGGAGCTTAACTTTCTCATCGTCATTTGAACCGCCAAGATGCATGTAATCAGCAATTACTCCATAGCGCTTTTTAGCTACAGGGTCCTTTGCGTTGAAAGCAATTACCTTTGGAAGATACATTGCATTTGCAGCTCCGTGGATGATGTGAGCGCCCAAATCAGCAAAAGCAGCACCAGTCTTGTGAGCCATTGAATGAACAATACCAAGAAGAGCATTTGAAAATGCCATTCCCGCAAGGCACTGTGCGTCATGCATTTCATCTCTAGCATTCATATCCCCATTATATGACTTTACAAGAGTGTTCATAATCATCTCAATTGCGTGAATAGCAAGTGGATCTGTGTAAGCGCAATTAGCAGTAGAAACATAGGCTTCAACTGCATGTGTAATTGCATCCATACCTGTGTGAGCTACAAGCTTCTGTGGCATTGTATGAGCAAGCTCTGGATCAACAATAGCCACATCAGGTGTAATTTCAAAATCGGCGATTGGATATTTGATACCTTTTTGATAATCAGTAATGATTGAGAAAGCAGTAACCTCTGTAGCTGTTCCTGAAGTAGAAGAAATAGCACAGAATTTTGCTTTTGTGCGGAGATTAGGAAGCCCGAAAACCTTGCACATATCCTCGAATGTTGTCTCTGGATACTCATACTTGATCCACATAGCTTTGGCTGCATCTATAGGTGAGCCACCACCGATTGCAACTATCCAGTCTGGCTGGAATTTTTGCATTACCTCTGCACCTCTCATAACTGTCTCTACAGATGGATCAGGCTCTATACCTTCAAAAAGCTCGGTTTCCATACCGGCTTCTTTTAAATAATCCTCAACTTTCTGTAAAAAACCACCCCTTTTCATGGAACCACCGCCAGTACAAATGATGGCACGTTTGCCTTCAAATGTTTTTAAAGCTTCAAGTGCGCCCTGTCCATGATAAATGTCTCTGGGCAAAGTAAATCTTGCCATAGTAAAAATACCTCCATTTATTATTAATAATTTATAAAACATTATACATAAAATGCTAAAAATATGCCATATTTCACAATAAAATAGATTAAAGACATTAAAATTCTGAATAACTATCTTTACTTTTTTCACCTATAAAATGGTAAAATAAGTAAAGCTGTTAGAAATACAATATCTGGGAGACCGAAAATGAAGATACTTCTCAAAATAATAATCGTAATTTTAATAATAGTAATATTAATTCTGGTGGCCACATTACTGTTTTTAAGGTTCTGGCCATCCGTTGGCGCTACGCCGGACAAGGCTCATCAAAGGGAGTATGCTAAGAGTGATTTATTTTACGACAAGCAATTTCACAATGAAAATGAAATCCAGTTAATGGCAGGCAAGCAGGATGAGGCAAGTGATAGAAGGTTTCCTTCTGAGATGATAAAGGCTGAAACGCCTACATTTTCAGAGCATGGCAACAAAGGTGAGATAACCTTTACCTGGCTGGGGCATTCATCCTCATTACTTCAACTGGGGGATAAAAATGTGCTGATAGATCCGGTGCTTGATAAGTACTCAAGCCCTGTGACATTCACAGGAGTTAAGCGATATTCACAGTGCCCTGTTACAGTAGAAACACTGCCTGAGATAGATGTGCTTTTTATTTCCCATGACCATTACGACCATTTGGAATACCAGACCATAAAGGGAATCGACGCAAAGACAGGTCATTATATTGTTCCTCTTGGTGTTGATGTCATATTGGAAAGCTACGGAGTGGCAAAGGAAAAAATCACGGCCCTGAATTGGTGGGAGGACGTGACAATTGACAATGTTAACTACACCCTTACGCCGGGGCAGCACTTTACCGGGCGAGATCCCTTTAGGCGAAACAGGACTCTTTGGGGTGGGCTATATATGAATGACGGTAGCCACAAGGTATATTACACCGGCGATACCGGCTATTACGATGTTTTTGAGAGAGTATATGAAAAATTGGGAAGTGTGGACTTGATGATTGCAGAAAACGGTCAGTATGATAGCGCCTGGCCTTCAGTTCACATGCTGCCAGAGCAAACTGTGCAGGCTGCCAGGGATGTACATGCCGACTGGCTGGTGCCAGTACACTGGGGCACTTTTTGCCTGTGCAACCATTCCTGGGACGAGCCGGTGATTCGCTCTACTGCTGAGGCTAAAGCTCAGGGCCAAAACATTGCAACACCAAGAATTGGACAGACAGTAAATTATAATGATATAGAAAGCTATAATGAACGTTGGTGGGAGAGTATTGACTAGAGTTATAATAATCGGCTGGCGCGATGCAGGTACTTGTATTTTACTATTTTGACATATGTCAACAATGGTGCTATATTATATCTGACATATGTCAGAAAGAGCGGAGGTTAAATTTTGCCTAGATTACCAAAATGTAGAAAGATTCAAGTGTTCCCAGATTACTATAGCTTTGTTCCAGAGAATGCTGAGGAGCAGGAGCTGGAAACAATCACACTTACTCTAGATGAGTACGAGACGCTAAAGCTTTTAGATGCGGAAGGTATGAATCAGGAGGAATGCGCAAATAGTATGGGTGTGGCCCGCACAACTGTCACAGCCATGTATGAGAGCGCCAGAAAAAAGATTGCCCTTGCACTGGTGGAGGGTAAGCGAATCCGTATATCCGGTGGTAATGTGCAAATGGATAGAAACCAAACTCTTTTTGAAACCAACTTAAAATCAAAAGGAGAGAAAACGATGAGAGTAGCAGTAACATATGATAATGGAAATGTGTTTGGACATTTTGGAAGAACCGAGCAGTTCAAAGTTTATGATATCGAGGATGGCAAGGTTGTTAATTCCCAGGTCGTAGGCACAAACGGCGAAGGCTGTGGAGCCCTTGCAGGTGTTCTTAATCTTGCAGAGGTTGATGTGCTTATCTGCGGCGGCATCGGCGGCGGTGCTGTTATGGCTCTTCAGGAGGCTGGCATTCAGCTTTATGCCGGAGCAAGCGGAAACACTGATGAGGTGGTAGATGCATTTTTAGCAGGTACACTTGCAGCTTCAGGCGAGGCAAACTGTTCGCATCATGGCGAAGAGCATGGTGAGGGACATAGCTGCCATGGCCACGGAAGTTGCCATCACTAAAGCTTCCTAAATTTGACCAGAATATATATTATTATGCTTTAGATATTTGAGCGGTGCATTATGCATCGCTTTTTTAAATAGTCCATGATAAGAGACATCAGGCTTTATTCCAATGCGTGTGACCTCGTTCATGGATTCGGTAATTATTTGCCAAAGGTATTGCTTGTGATTGCGGCGGCTTTGGCAGCTAAAGTGTTAGTTGCAGCATATAAAGAGCTTGTAGGAGCTACAGGACTCATTAACACTTTACCAGTACCTCTATATACGTTTACTAAACCCTCGCCACTTACTGCAGAGCCGACTAAAGTTTTAGTTGTTCGTTCTACAGTAAATTCAAGAGATGATGACCAACAAACAGCCAAATTACCATCAATTTTTAAAGTATCATTATTGAGATCAACTTCTATGAGCTCAGCATAAGGCACATTGCTTTCTAGAGCAGCAATTCCACTTCCGGATAAGCTCAGATTGAATAATCCTTCACCACCTAAAGCGGCTGATGAAAGATTTTTTCTTGAAACTACGCTGCTTTTCACAGAACTTGAGCATGCATAAAACATACCATCTTCTATAGTAATACCTGAACCCCATTCGGCAACATCAACTAAAATAATGAATTTATAAGTTGGCTCTAATACTAGCCATCCATTTCCAACATATTCTGGCTTTACAGCAGATTCTTTGGTGACAGCACCTTTAACAACCTTACCCAATAAGTCGCCAACTCCTTTTATGCCTGAAGTTGCTTGGATATCACCGGCCATCCATTGCATGGCTCCAGCTTGGACTATAGCAGAGTTGTTGTCATCTAATTCGATGGCAAGCTGGCGTCTATGGACACCCATCTGGCTCATGAAGTATTCTGTAGCTGCATTTGCTGGAGAAACACTTGTGTCAGCCATGTACTCTAAAACATGGAAGTTTCCCTTGGTTGCTGTAAATTTTCTACTTTGATTTTCAAAATTGTTAATGTTCATGTTAACCCCCTTTTTATAAATTATTATTTACATTTTATCATATATGTAGATATTTTTCTTAATTATAATCACGTGTGATTTATTGCTGAAAACAAGTGACTGACGGTTGTATTTATATGATATACTAATAATGATTTTAGTTAAGATAATACAGATATAACAAAGAGATTTTTTAGATAAATCAAAATAAGGCTGAATGTTCAGTGGAGAAGGCTAAGGGAAAAGGGTTAATGTCAAATATTGATGAATTAAAACAAGGACTTGAAACTGCATATATAGACGGTAGCATTGTCTCTAATATTGCTTACAGACCTCAGTTTGTGTCAAATAATTATAAAGAGGGAAAGAAGGTATTTTCGTCCATTGAAGAGGAGTTGGCTTCATGTGATGGCTTTCAGATAAGTGTTGCTTTCATCACAGACGCTGGGATAGCTCCATTGTTCCAAATTTTAAAAGAGTTAGAGGAAAGAAATGTACCAGGAAAAATTCTAACGACTAATTACCTAAACTTCAGTGAACCAAAAGCACTTCAAAAACTTAATGAATATAGCAATATTGAGATTCGAATGTATGATGTAGATGCTTCTGAAGGCGGCTTCCATACAAAAGGATATATATTTAAAAAAGAAGAAATATATAGAATTATAATTGGAAGTTCAAACCTTACTAGTTCAGCACTTTCTAGTAACAAGGAGTGGAATACTAAAATTGTTTCTACTGACCAAGGAGAAGTCGCACAAGAAATTGTTGCTGAATTTAATGAATTGTGGAATTCGGAGTATTCATTAAGTTTTGATGCTTTTTATGAGGACTATGAGCAAAAATACAAGATAATAAAAGAACAGCGAGAAATTGCACGATCAAGTGAAGTTACTTCAATTGAAAGTTTTAAGCTGAAACCAAACAGTATGCAGGTTGGGTTTATAACTAATCTGAAGAAGATTGTTGCCAATGGAAAGGATCGTGCATTACTTATTTCTGCAACAGGTACTGGAAAAACATATGCTTCCGCTTTTGCTATGAGAGAAATGAGATTCAAAAGAGTGCTATTTCTTGTTCATAGAGGACAGTTAGCTAGACAGACAAAGAAATCATATGAGCGAGTTTTTGGTAGTACGATTACTACAGGAATAGTTGGAGCAGGTTCTTCCCTAGAAGAAAATAAAGATAAGGATTATATCTTTGCGATGATTCAGACCATGAGTAAAGACGAATCATTGCAGCAGTTTGCACCAGATGCGTTTGATTGCATTGTTTTCGATGAGGCACATCATGCGGCTGCCAATTCATATAAGAAGATATTAGATTATTTTACTCCAGAGTTATGGCTTGGAATGACAGCAACACCAGATAAGCGTGATGATAATATCGAAGGTAGAAATATATATGAGATTTTCAATTATCAAATTGCCTATGAAATAAGATTACAGCAGGCGATGGAAGAAAATCTTCTATGTCCATTTCATTATTTCGGAATAAGAGATATTTCTATTATTGGTGACGACGAGGCGGCACATAGAGACTTTGGTGTTCTAACCAGTGATGAGCGAGTAAAGCATATTTTAGAACAAACACATTATTATGGATATAGCGGAAACAAAGTTAAAGGATTAATATTTTGTAGTGGAATAGAAGAATCTAAGGTTCTATCTGCTAAGTTTAATCAGATAATAAATCCTGATACAGGAAGAAAATTTAGGACTATAGCATTAAACGGAGATGCAAGTGAAGACGCTAGACAGGAAGCATTTGAGCGACTTGCTATGGACGAGGATGAGGCAACTGCTAACATGCAGCCGCTGGATTACATTTTCTCATATGAAATACTTAATGAAGGCGTGGATATTGTTGAGGTAAATCAAGTAGTTATGCTTCGTCCAACCCAGTCACCTATTGTCTTTATTCAGCAGTTAGGACGAGGGCTTCGCAAGGCTGAAGGAAAGGAATATGTTATTATTATTGATTTCATCGGTAATTATAATAACAATTTTATGATTCCTATAGCATTATCTGGAGACCGTACATACAACAAAGACAATATTCGTAGATACGTTATGGAAGGAGGCAGAATTATTCCTGGAGCATCTACAGTACATTTTGATGAGATATCTAAACAAAGGATTTTTGAATCAATAGATAAATCCACATTAAAGTTGGCTATGCTTAAGGAAAAGTATGCAGTCTTAAGAGATAGATTAGGGAGAATACCCTCGATTGTTGATTTTTATGAGCAGGGTGAAATTGATCCAATGTTGTTTATCGAATATACGAAGGAGTCGTATCATTCGTTCCTGAAAAGAGTAGAACCTTATTACAAAGTTCTATTGTCTCAGGAACAGGAAGCAATGTTATCTTTTGTGTCACAGGTACTTGCAAATGGAAAGCGACCACATGAGCTATTGATTTTAAAATCAATGCTAAAAGGTGATGCAAATATTTGTAGTGACGCCAATCAATTTAAGAAAATTCTTGAGGGAGTTGGTGGAACTTTTAGAGAACAGGATTATGAATCAGCGTTGAATGTTCTTGGACTTAACTGGATTAATTCGCAGTCTGAAAGAAAAAAGTATAATCTTGTAAAATGGATTGATGACGAGGAGGCTAAAAGGCAAAGATTTAAACGAACAAGTATTTATGCACTAGCTTTATCTAATGGAGAGTTTAAAAAGCAGCTGACTGAGGTTATTGAATTTGGCTTGCTTAGATACAGAGATAATTTCAAAGAAGCTGACGAAAATAATCTTGTTTTGTATCAGAAGTACTCTAGAAAAGATGTCTGTAGAATACTAAACTGGAAAACAGATGATAGTTCTACTGTATACGGCTACAGATATAAATATGGTACTTGCCCAATATTTGTTACGTACAATAAGCTGGATACTATTTCTAAATCTACGCAGTATCTTGATTATTTTATAAATGAGCAGATGTTTAATTGGATGACAAGAAGTAGAGTTTCAATGGATAGTAAGGAAGCGCAACAGATAATTCATTCAAAAGATAATTCTGAAAAAATATTCTTGTTTGTAAAGAAAAGTGATGATGAGGGCTCTGATTTTTATTACATGGGAGAAGTCTCTCCAATAGCATGGCATCAGACTACAATAAAAAACGATAAGGAAGAAGAACTTCCTATAATGAATTTTAAGCTAAAACTTAAAAATCCTGTTCGAGAGGATTTATATGAATACCTTATAAATTAGGAGGATGATTTATGAAAACAATACGAGTTGTTGCAGCGGTAATCTGCGATTCTATTGAAAACAAAACAAAGATTTTTTCTACGGCACGCGGATATGGAGAGTTTAAAGGCGGCTGGGAGTTCCCAGGCGGTAAGATTGAAGAAGGTGAAACTCCTCAGGAAGCAGTAGTAAGAGAAATCAGAGAAGAACTTGAAGCAACTGTTAAGGTTGGAGACTTAATAGATACCATCGAGTATGATTATCCAACATTCCACTTGTCTATGGATTGCTTCTGGTGTGAAGTAGAATCTGGAGAGCTTAAGTTGCTTGAAGCAGAGGCAGCTAAATGGTTAACAAAGGATGAGTTGGATTCTGTAGAGTGGTTGCCAGCGGATATTACTTTGATTGATAAGATTAGTGGGGCGATGAGATAAAATTAATTAAATTGTTTGTGTTAGATTTGACTACTAGTCAATTTATAGGTACAGGAACTAATGAAAAATGTAATGTCGTATATGTGTATTGAATAATTAAAATTTTTTAATCTTAAATGAAATCTGAGAAATATAATACGCATTGTGCCTGCCCCCCCATTACATTTTTCCTACAATTAAATTATAATAGAATCGAAATTAGGAAAAGGAGGTAATTGCCTATGTTCAATTACTCAACATCCCTCCAGGAGATGGAGGCCTAATCTCGATTCGCGGGTCAAGTTTAGCTTCCCGCTCACATATATTAGCTGCTGGGCTTGTGATATGTACCCCTTTTTATGGACGACCAGAGAAAGGGGTATTATTATGCGTTATTCGCACGAATACAAATTAAAATGTATTGATATGTATCGACAAGGTATATATCCTGAAACTCCCCCAGGTGTTTCAACAAAAGGTTTTAGAGATATGATTTATCGATGGAACAAAATCGAAGAGCTCAATGATTCTGATGCTCTACTACATAAAAAATTAAATAGAGTCTGGACTCCAGAGGAAAAGATGGAACTTATATCAAAAGTTTTAGCAGGATATTCCAATCAGTCGGTAGCTCATGAAGCTGGAATTAGTTCTGGAATGTTATATCAATGGGTGCGAATCTATAAAGAAAAGGGATATAATGGATTAGTATCAATGAAAAAAGGTCACCCATGTAAGGATTCCAAAATGAAAAAAGACACTAATCCTAGACCCCTCACAGAATCTGAACGAGAAGAATTAATCAGATTAAGAAATGAGAATGAGTATTTGAGAACAGAAAACGAAGCAATAAAAAAAAGGATAGCCTTGAGGCAAGAAAAATGGGCTCTGCAACTCAAGGCGAAAAAGCAGCAATTATCAAAGAGCTCAGAGCAAAAGGATTCCAATTAAAATATCTTCTTAAAACGATGCAAATGCCTAAGTCTACATATTATTTTGAGATTAGTAAAGAAGATATCGTCGCTGAACGTAATCAAGAAATACTAGAAGAAATAAAAAATATTTTTGAATCAAATAAGAGTAGGTATGGTGTTCGACGTGTTCATCACGAGTTGATAAATCGTGGATATCAAGTGAATCATAAACGTGTTCAGCGTCTTATGCATAAAGAAGGATTAATAGGTAAACGACCAAAAGAGAAATACCATTCGTACAAGGGTGAGGTGGGTAAAGTCGCTGATAACATAATAGATAGGGATTTCAGTACAACTGCGCCATTACAAAAATGGACAACAGATGTATCGCAGTTTAATTTTTCATGGGGAAAGTGTTACCTATCGCCAATTTTAGATATGAATACAAACGAAATCATTTCCTATGACCTATCTAAGAACCCTAATCTTGAGCAGACAAGCAGAATGTTAAATAGAGCTTTTGAAAAATTTCCTTCAGTTGAAGGACTTATATTTCATTCTGATCAAGGCTGGCAGTATCAACATACTTATTATAGAACTGCTTTGCGGAACCATGGAATTATTCAATCCATGTCTCGAAAAGGTAATTGCTATGATAATTGTATTATGGAAACATTCTTTGGAAGATTAAAAAATGAGATGTATTATGGCTATGAGAAAGAATATTCTTCTTTCGAAGATTTTTCAAAAGCAATTGAAGAATACATAGATTACTATAATAACAAAAGAATTCAGGCAAAAACAAAATGGATGCCGCCTGTACAATACAGGATAGCATCCATGTGTTCAGCCTAGTTCATAAATATGTGTCCAGAATTCTGGGTACATATCATATTTCTTAAAATATAGAAGCAGCTTTTTTACGAATTTAATATTCTTTCTTATGCATCCTCTTTTGATTTACACTTAATTATTTTTCTGATTAAAGCTATAGCCACTATTGCGGTGATAATCAAAATAACTGGCAACCATGTATCAACTAAACTTTGTCCAACTCCACTCCAATTAATATTTGCTAACATAATCTATTCCTCCATCTTTTCATGTTGTTTTTCTTTTACTATATTTTTACATGCCAAATACGTAATCACGAAATAACCGCCATACACCACAAGAATTAAACCTACAGTAATTAAGCTATTTGTGCTTATATGTAAATTCATAAAGTCCTCAACTAAAGATATTATTTGTGATACCGCAAATACCGAAAAACACAATGCCGGTATCAAAGGTGCAAGGAAAAATATACCTATCTGCTTAAATAATGTTCCAAAAAGCATTTTGTTATCGACGCCTAACTTTTGAAGCAATCCATATCTATAAACATTATCCGTTGTTTCTGCCAACTGGTTTAATGATAAAATTGCTGCGCATATTATAAAGAATATTAAACCTATATAAATTGCCAAAAGAATTACAACCGCTACCAAACCATAATACATATCATACATCGAAGATTTCTCTGTATAACGATATCCTTCCGTTTCCCATTCTAAACCTATAGGCACCATCTTATGTAATACTTCATCAGTATTAGTTTCTGGCTTATATTTCACTAATAGTACATTTTCAACCTTATCTAGGTTTGCTGCCACATTATCTGGAACAATTACCGTTCCCCTATCATTATTTCCAATCGATGTCATATAATATGTTTCTTTTAGAATATTGTCAGATGCCAGTTCTAGTTTTGTTCCTCCAATTTCAATTGCTTTATGACTATTTACATAATTAGTGACATATTTGATTGTTCCTTCATAGTTGCAATTTACAATATATTCACTATCCTTTAATTCGATACCATTCTTTCCTTGCATTTCTAATGACTTGTTAAAGTCAGATAACGAAATTACAAATACTTCGCACTCTGGAAGCACTTCATCTGTACTCCATAATTCAACATTTTGATTTTTAAAGATATCTTTATATTTCAATTCACTTTCATAAATGCTTATCTGTGTATATTTATCAGCATAGACATTCATTGATACATCTTTTGTGTCTAAGTATTCTGCAATATCTTTATCTCCAGCAATTTCTACTTCTGACAATACATTTAAATCAAATGGTGTAAACGCCTCTGAAACCTCATTCACTGTTATAGCTGTACTAATTCCAGCTGTAAGGCCGCTAATTGCTATTGTAAGCAATCCTGATATAACAGATATAATTATATAATTTGTTCTAATTTTACTTCCTATCTGTTGTCCTAAAAAGGCATTAAGTTTTTTATAATAAATATGTTTATTTGATTTAATTGTATTTAAAATTACTACGGCTGATGAGTAAAACAGTAATATTATTCCTACTATCACAAAGCAAGCTGCTAAGTAATATAAGTAATTACCTTTCTTTGGTAATAATCCATATTTATTAAATATTAATGCTGCTATTATAAGTAAAACAATTGAAACTACAAGAAGTAATCCCTGCAAAAAAGTGTTTTTTACCTGTAAAATCTCATTTTTTCGTTCCGCTCTTAATAACTCAATTGGTTTTACACCTGATATAGTTCTCACATTAAATACAAGGATAATTAAAAATATAAGCGCGAAACAAATAATAGTCTTTACTAAAGCTGATTTAGAAAAAATAAATTCATATTTTGCAAGATCAATTGCAAAAAGTTTTAAAGCTATCATTCCAAGACCTTGAGAAATTAATAACCCTAATGCTAGTCCAAAAATCAATGATATACCACCTACACACAAGGTCTCACCTGCAAATAGTTTGGAAATCTTTTTTTTCTCCATACCTAAAATGGTATATAACCCCAACTCTTTTTTTCTTCTTTTTAGAAGGAAATCGTTTGCATATATCATCAAAAAACCTAAGACCATTGCGATTACAACAGACAAAATAGATGTCATTTGATTTAGTGAACTAGATATTACCCGTTGAGTAGCTGATAATTCTGAGAAGGCTGGTTGATCATTTATTGAATTAAATGCATAAAACATACTTACGGAAATCATTAGTGTCAAAAAATATACTGCATAATTCTTTATGTTCTTACCAACATTTCTACATATCAATTTAAGCGATGTCATTTTCCTCACCTCCCAACACGGATACAATCTCCATTATCTCGTGAAAGAATGTCTTTCTATCTTTATTCCCTCTGCGGATTTCATCAAAAATTTTTCCATCCTTTATGAACAAGATTCTTTTACAATAGCTAGCTGACATAGCATCATGGGTTACCATAAGAATAGTTGCACGCTTTTTATCATTTAATTCACCTAGCATTCCTAGTAACATTTTTGACGATTTTGAATCCAAAGCTCCTGTTGGCTCATCTGCTAAAACAAGTGAAGGATTAGTAATCATAGCCCTGGCAGCAGCAATACGCTGCTGCTGGCCACCTGACATCTGATATGGATATTTATCTAATACTTCAACAATGTTCAAATCTTTCGCTATCTTTTCAATCCTTTCCTCTATCTCTGAAGCGCTTACATTGTTAATAGAAAGAGCCAAAGCAATATTTTCTCTTGCTGTCAAAGTATCAAGCAAATTGAAATCCTGGAAAATGAAACCTAACTTGTTTCTTCTAAATTCAGATAACTCTTTTCCCTTCAATATTGTAATATCTGCATCGTCAACATATATATGTCCACTTGTTACATTATCAATAGTGGAGATACTGTTCAGCAATGTTGTTTTTCCGGAGCCAGATGCTCCCATAATTCCAATAAACTCTCCTTCTTCAACATTAAAGCTAATATGATCTACCGCTTTTGTAAGATTTCCATTTTTTCCATAATACTTTTGAATGTCATCAACTTTTAAAATTATTTTTTCCATATTAATCTCACTTTCTGTGCTCTAACTTTATTACTATGCTGATTCCATGTATAGTTCTCTATATTTACCATTTCTTTCTATTAGCTCATCATGTTTTCCAACTTCAACTATTTCTCCTCGATCTAAGACTACTATTAAATCCGCATCTATTATTGTTGATAGTCTATGAGCAATAACTATTTGAGTTGTCCCCATTCGTTTTATTTCATCCGAAACATTCTTCTCATTTATGTTATCTAAAGAACTTGTTGCTTCATCAAGAAGAAGTATTTTGGGCTCCCCTAGAATAGCTCTAGCTAAAGCAATTCGCTGCCTTTGTCCTCCTGAAATATTAAGTCCCATTTCGGATATACCAGTTTGATATTGCATTGGCATGCTTTCAATTTCTTTATCGATGTTAGCAATTTTGCATGCATTCCTAACATCCTCTATTCCATACTTATCTCGGTTCATGACGATATTATCGTAAATGGTGTTGCTGAATAATATGATATCCTGTGGTACTATACCCATCTGCCTTCTTAACGGCTTTTGGGCCCATCTATTTATCTCTTTACCGTCAAAGTAAATATCTCCTTCTGATGGTTTGTATAAGCCTACTAATAATTTGGCCAATGTACTTTTTCCGGATCCTGATTTACCAACTATTGCAACCTTCATTCCCTTATCAATATTTAAATTGATATTCTTAAGAATAATAGGAGAATCTTTGGTATATTTAAAACATACATTCTTAAGACTTATGTTTCCTTCAATCATTTCGCCTTCTGGTATTTCAATTTCCGTCTCTTCCTTACATTTCATGATATCAACTAGTCGTTCAAAAATAATATTGCTATTTATTAAACTTTGCCACATATTAAGTACTGAAGACGAAACTCCAAAAAATGTAGCTCCCAGCGAGTATATTGCTACTATTGCTCCCATTGTCAACCTATTCTGATTAACTAAATATATTCCCCAAAACAGCAGGAAAGCTGGCGAAGCAAATTGTAAAAGTGAATTAATCGTTCCTATAACATTTGATATCTTTTCATTTTCCCAATTTTTTTCGTAATATTTCTTATACGCGCCGTTCCAAGTAGAATAAATATCATCTTCAATGGCACACATCTTTATTCCCATCATAGAATAAACGGTTTCCATTTGAATACTTTCAACTTTACTTTTACTAGCTACAATAGAGCGATTATTCTCTACAACAACATCTTTTGTTAATCCTATGAAAACAACATTTATTACAAATAATATTGCTGCCGCAAATCCTAATTCTTTAGATAAAGAAAAAATGTAGATTAAAATAACTACTCCTGCACCACAATCCAAAAGTGATGATATAAATTGGTTGGCAAAAATATCTTTTATCCTAAGACTTCCGTTCAGGGAATAAATAATATCTCCACTACTTCTCAATGCAAAAAATTTAAATGGTATTCTCAACAAATGTTTAAAAATATTTGTATTTATAGATTTATCAATTACTACCCTAAGTTTTGCAAGACTAAGATTTTTTATCAAACTAAATATAAAATATAGTGTGCTTAAAGCAGCAAATCCGATAAACAATGCATTACCCGCATCAATACCATTGTTATCCATTAAGTTATCTATTATCTTTTGTATAATTATTGGTACTCCCAATGTAAAACCATATACAATAAGAGATAATAAAACGATTCTCATATAGAGTAATTTATTTTCAAATATGTAATTTAAAAAGTATTTCCATGAATGTGTTTTCTTCTTGTTCGGATGGAAGTCTCTTCCTGGAATTGGAGTAATCGCATATCCCGAATATCCTGCGTCAAATTCTTCCATTGTCAAATGAAACCGTCCAATCGCTGGATCAACGACAATGGCCTTTCCATTTTTCATTTTTTCTAAAACGATAAAATGCTTATTTTTCCATAGGATAATGGATGGACTATTTAACGCATCAATTTCACTTGCAGGAATTTTATATCCTTTTACATCAAATCCTTTATTTTCTAATAACTTCTTGATTTGAACAAAAGAACTTCCATCTCTTCCTACTTCCAAATCCTTCCTCAATTCTTCCATCGGTATACTATTTTTATAGTATCGATTAATCATACATACGCACGTCAGACCACATTCAGTTTTTTGTGATTGTGCAACAAATGGCACTCTTTTTTCATGCCTTATCATTCAAAACTCCTATCTTTTTTTGTATTAACACTCCTACAACGAAAGACTCAGTAAATTAATTATCTCTTGATCTGAGATTAACGATAAACCTATTCCACTTAATCCAGTCATCAATCCCCAGTCTTCCTTTAGTATTAACTTATTCCAATATCTGAACAAATATTTATCCATAAAATTTTGCTCAGTACTTATACATCTATTGAACAATTCTTCATCGTCAAAAACATTGGCACATTGCTTTAAAAGTTGTACACTACCCATATCTCCATGGCAAATACTATAATCATCTCCAAAGCCTGTTTCTTTAAGCTGTTCGCATAGTTTTTTAAGCTCTGTGTATAGTTCACCATCCTCCCAATTTAGGCTTATAAGAATAAGCTTTTCAAGAATCAAACCTCCAATACCATTACACCAAGAATAGTAGTGTGCTCCTTTTCTAAATATCCATGTTTTCGTATCTTTATCAAACTTCTCTTCTCGCTCGTATCTTAATGCACTATTAATACAATCTTTTATTTTTTCACTTTTAGTAACGTTATATAAACGAGCCATTTGCGCTATAACACCTGCATTACCATGTGCATAACCAATATTATCTTCAAACCATGTAATCTTATTAGGCGCAATAATCTTAGCTCGCTCTATCAATTTTTCGCTAAGATAAACTAAAAAATCATAAATTGAATTATTCTTCCCTTTAAATCCTAACTGGTACGCAGTAGTATATACACCAATTATTCCGGCAATTCCTGAAAGGAAGTCAAGCTGCCCTTCCTTTTCAACATAATTCTTTAATGAACTAATATTATTTTCTAACAAATTTTCCATAACATCAGCGGTTATTCTAGAAGCAAGTTTATTTCTGTAAGTATATAAAGCCAGATATATTTCTGATGCTACTCCTGTAAATGCACCCCAGCCCTCATAGTTTTCTGGTGTATTGTTTTCTAGTAAATGATCTAATACTGGTGCCACAGTTTTTTCGGCCATTTCAACGTATTCTTTGTTTCCAGTCTTTCTAAATAACTCGTAGTAAAAAAATGCCATACCACTATTTCCTCTATATATAGAAAGACCAGTTGGCGTAATTCTATAGTAATTATTGCCAAACCCCATCATGCCAATCCACATCGCCTGGTTTTTATTATCTATTAATTTATTAACACTTCTACTTGAACACACATGTGCAATTTTTTCAGCTGTAACTATATTTTTCTTATCCCCACCAGTTACTTCATTCTCTGAAAAAACTGTTTTTGTATCTTTTGGTATATCAGTTTCTATTTTGCATCCAATAAAACTATGGTTAATAAGTGCCAGTTGTCGTTGACAATCTGTTTTCCCCATTCCTCTTACTTTTTTCTCTAGATTATCGATTACTGTTTTTCCTTTGTTTATTTGATGAAATTTTCGCCCATTATTGGTACACAGCTCATCTTTATCGGCTATCACAAAGAAAATAGGGATATCACCTCTATTTAGTTCATTGTATTCATATTGATATACGTCCTTATATCTCCACTCATCTTTTTGAACTAAAAACATTCCAATCCGGCATAAATAGATATTTCTATCCCATTTGTTATGTAATAAATCTGGATGAAAACCTGTTTCAACTAATTGAGTATAAACATTTGTATTCTTTATAATTGCTCGGCTCTCTGTTTGTCCAAAAATCTTCTTAATTTCAGAAATATATGCATCTTTATTATCTTCAATCCACTTATAAATCTGCTGAAACTCTTCTCTTATTACTCCCAAGTATTCTGTACAGCCTACAGTTTTACCTTTATATATTGGATGATTTTTTCTAGGCGGTAATTCCTTTTTAACAAATTCTATAGAAATATCTGTTGTACCTACATTTCTTAATACCTGAGTTTTAAATGGTGAATATTGCTTAGTTCCCCTTCCAATACCCCCTATTTCCATAACCTCCTCTGTATTCATATTAGGTAACAAAGTTGGAAGCAACGCTGTTCCAATTACAGATTCTTCTATTGCTTTGCTTACATCAAATATAATGTTTTCTTTTGAAGTATCATTAGAGGTAATATGGAGTAAAGTTTCCATATCAATTAATACTGGAGTATCTCCTTCAGCTATTATATTTTCACTGTGAAAATCTTTAGCATTAAATGTATATAAAACACACAAAAGCTGTCCTATTTTGCGATAAAAATTACTTAACTCTTCTTCAGATTCACATTCATTATTATCAATCTGTTTCATAAATCCAGCATTTTTTGATTCCCATATTTCATATTTAAAGTCCGCTTTATATGTTGGGCACTTTCCCTTTAGCCAGTTTTGAAATTTTATAAAACTTTTTTCAATCTCCATGCTTCGTGGTTTGTAAAAAATATTTCCATTTTTAAAAACTAGTTTTACTACACTTCGTCCACCGTTATGAGTATCACCTTGACCTATCTCTAATGCTTCTAATTCTCTATATTTAAAATCATCATTCTCACGTATTACATATTCTATATTTTCAAATATTTCGCTAACATATTTATAGATATCGCCCACTTTTAAATCCATGAGACGTACAAGTTCGGGATAAACATCATAGATTTCATTTAAATATTCTGGATTTCTCAATAATTCTTTACAGTAGTAATTATTTTTTTCCTGCGATGTATCACCCATTAATCTATTCTCTTCTTCGGCAATCCCTGTCTCCTGGACTAAGGTTCGATATCCCATATTTAGTAATTTAGAATATATATTTTTGAACAATCCATGCTTGAATTGCTCTTTATCTTCAATAAAATTAACCGATTCTATTAATTTTATATATTCATCATAATATCTAGCCATAATAGGCTCAAAAAAATATAACCATTGCATATTCTTCTGTAACCTATCGTCCATCTTTTTCATATCTGCAGATATATTGTTGTTTTCTGTAAAATATTGTTTATTTTTCCCTTTTAATGTTTCTTTTTCACGGCATGTCAATGCTTCGTCCACACTCATATCTAGAATAGTGTTGACTATACGATTGTAGTCCTCATCATTTTCTATTTCTGGAAAAAATGATCTCCAAAATGCCGCTACTTTCTGTCTTTCATCTTTTGCTATTTGTTTCATAATCTTTATCAAGGACCTCCCAACCAATTTATGCTAATCAATCTTATTTTTTTACTAGCTTTATAATACGCAATCATCTGTGATAGTAAGATCACATCCTCCGCATCTTCCTGCTAAAGTAAGCCTTAGCTCTGTGATAACACCACCACCTGTAGTTCCTACTAAGTCCTGATCACCAATCTCATATACAACCGCTCTATCATCATCTTTTCGACCAAATGGATTTCTCCAAACTTTCTTGTTCATTCTTATCTCCTTTTTATTTAACATTTGAACTATATTTTTAATCATTTCGTGTTCGCTAAAAAACAACTGCCGCAATGCCACAATTGCACTGCGGCACATTATTTTTTTTATAAATCTTTTGTTTATTTTGCTATTAGCAAGCTACATGATTTGAACTGCATTCAGCAGAAAGTGTAACGACATAACCACATCTTCCTGCAGCTGTCATCTGTACTGCTGTACCTAGACCTGCTCCTGACTTTCCTGCAAGATCCTGATCCTTGATTTCGCGTGCTACTGCCATGTTATCTGCTTCTCTTTCAATTGGATTTCTCTTTGTTACGTTACTCATAATTTTTTCCTTTCTTTGATACTTATTATTCTTTTCTTAGTAATATTTTTTCTTATTAGCCGCAAGAAACATTGTTTGTTGTACACTCAAAAGATACTGTAATTAATCGGCCGCACTTACCAGCAAGTGTGAGCTGTACTGCTGTGCCTGCACCTGCTCCTGACTTTCCTGCAAGATCCTGATCCTTAATCTCGCGTGCCACTGCCATATTGTCTACTTCTCTTTCAATTGGATTTCTCTTTGTTACGTTACTCATAATTTTTTTCCTTTCTTTGATACTTATTATTCTTTTCTTATGTAATATTTTTTCTTATTAGCCGCAAGAAACATTGTTTGATGTACACTCATAAGAAAATGTTACCCAGCTTCCGCACTTACCTGCGAGAGTAAGTTGTACTGTTGTGCCTACACCTGCTCCTGACTTTCCTGCAAGGTCCTGCTCCTTAATCTCACTTGCTACTGCCTTGTTGTCTGTTTCTCTTTCAACTGGATTTCTCTTTGTCATTTCATTCATAATTAATTTCCCTTTCTTATAATTGATTTTTTTAGTTCAGAAATAATTTTTGCATGCATTTGTTTATCTCTGTTACAAATAGAATTCTAGCATCATCTACGAGTTATTCTTAAAATGCTCATAAAATACTATTTTTTGTACTTTTTCGTTGTTTAAGTTTTAATTAATGCAAAAAAAGACGCTGAAGCGAACTTCAGCGTCATCATTTATCACATCCTATTTGTTTGTATTTTCTATTATTAGTGTTTGTATAAAGTAATTATCCTTCATTTCTGTCATCTTATTTACATTTGAGTACTCTTGAAGTATCTCGTTTACATTGCTAAGACCAATACCTCTACCATCACCTTTTGTTGAAACACCTCGACCATCAATATCACGAATGGATATTCCCTTATTAATATATGAATTAGCTATAACAATAACAACAGAATTGGCATCTAACACCACGTTAAACTTTACTTCTTTACTCTCTGTCTCTAATGCAGCTTCTACAGCATTGTCTATGTAAATACCCAAAATTCTTGTTAAATCCAATACTTTCATGGATATATCTGGTATTTCATCCATGATATCTACAAATAAGTCTATCCCCAGATTTAGAGCGTTTATAAATTTAGACGAAAGCAGTCCTTTTATTGCTGGGTCTTGAATCTTAGAAAGTTTATGCAAATGATATTTTCCTTGATTGAGCTTTTCATTAGTTGGAAGAATCGTCTCTTGGTAGTACTTACTAAGACCTTCCATATCATTGCTATCAATATAGCCTGATAGGGTTAATAGCATGTTCACATAATCATGTTTAAACGATCTTAATTCGTTATACATATTCTCAATTTGACCTGTATAAGCCATGAGATTTTTTTTATTTTCTTCCTCTATCTTGGCCCGCTCTTCAGCTTGAATACTCTTCAAAGCCACCGCAATAATCCAAACAATAACTAAAGCCTGTCCGAGATATAATAACCTATATGAATTAACAGTAGTTTCGTCTAGATTTGTATTTCTCAACTGCCATCCATTAAATAAGTATACTAATGTAGAAAAAGTTATAGTAACAACCACCGCCACAACTATCTTTTTATTATTATTTATTACTAAAACATTTTTGTAGTAAAATAACAACTTTCTAATAATAAAAGAAATCCCTATATCGAAAGTAGTAATAAGAAATATATGTATCAAAAATCTTATCCAATTTTCCTTTGAACTACCATCCCATAGTAAACCACTTACTAAATTACCTAGTTGATTTGCGCTCACTGATATCATATAGGAAATTGGAACTAGTAGCAGAGATATAATCTTTCTCCCCAAGCAAAAGTACACAATAACTAAACACAACGGAAAAAATACTATAGCACTTTTTTCTGTATGATTTACCGACATTATTACTAAGTATGATAAAACCATTAGAAAAGAACTAATAATTCTCCTATTAGAATTTGTTTTTTTTATCCAAAGTATATTTACAGAAATTGGCATCCATAAACTTGTAATAATAAAATGTAAAAACTCCATTTTGCACAACCTTTCAGTCTAGTTCTCCATATATGTTTATGCGTTTATTCTCTCTTATAAATTCATTAAATATTTCTTTTCTTTCATTAATGTATTATTCAACCTATTTCAGGATCATTTTTTAATATTTTAATACTATTTTTCCCCTAATACTTTTTTAGCTGTATACTAATATCCAGATAAAACATTTACACAACTTTTAAGGGGGTTTAAGATGAAAAAAACTATTAAAAACTACTTGATTAAAATTGCTAAATCACATACTTATCCAGACGGAGAATCCGATTATTTCTTTTATAAAGTTCCAAAGCCAATAGAACTAACGGAACTTAAAATTAAACCGTCTTCTCGTTAAACCATTCCCTCATCATTAGTTTGATGAGGGAATATTTTTATGCACATTATCTCTACTAATAGATGTGCTGATGTCATACTCCCAACAAATCTAATTCCGCCTACTTTATACGATATAAAAAGAAAAACTAGAAATGTCAAAACCGCTGTCACACTTCTTTTATAGCTTCTGCATTCAGTGTTTTCTTCATATGAACAAAATAATAGAACCATTACTATCTCAACCGCTATTAAAAACAACAATATTTTTGAACTTACGTTAATATTTGAAACTACAGATGGCAAAAGAAATGCCGACAATATTGTATATAATGTACACAAAACATTGCTCTCAAAATGTCGACCCCCTAAAATCTGCCTAATTACCAAAATATATACTGTACTAAGTAATGTTATTTTCCAATATCCAAATATAACACCTAATGCCATAACTAGTAAGAACTTTAAAAATTCATTTAAGAATATTTCTATCCCATATGTTAATAAAATTCTATTTTCTTCTGTATCATTTCCACTAAGTAAATGCTTAGCGAAAAATGCTGCTAATTTATGTTGCATTTTTTCTCCAATAATCAACGTATTCTTTGACTATAATAGTAAAAACTAGTAATATAATATGCGTGGACAACACAGATAAATTGTATCTTATTTCACTCAAGGAGTCTACATGCTAAATATTTATATTTGTGAAGATAACAAAGAACAGAGAAGTATTGTTACTAAATACGTAAACAATGTAATACTAATTGAAGAATCAGATTTAAATCTTTCCCTTTCAACAGATAATCCTCACGACGTTTTGGCGACAATGGATGAAAACAAGGGAGTAGGATTATATTTCTTAGATATAGATTTGGGCTCAGATATAAATGGCTTAACACTTGCTCAAATGATTCGCCAGAAGGATCCTAGAGGTTTTATTGTCTTTATCACAACTCATTCAGAGATGTGCTACATGACATTTACCTACAAAGTTGAGGCCATGGATTTTATCACAAAAGATGATTCAGACAATCTTCATTCGCGTATACATCAATGCATTAACAAAGCTTATTCTAGGTATTCTTCTTCTAACAATTTTACAGGTAAAATTCTTACAGTTAAAGTTGGTGATAAAGAGTATTGTATTTCACATGAAGAAATTATATATATTGAAACATCACCTAATCCACATAAGATTATTTTACATACAGAGGAGAGTACTTTCGAATTTAAAGGAAAAATAAAAGATATTCACTCTTCTTTAGGAAATAATTTTGCCATTTGTCATCGCTCTACGATAGTTAACAAATATCATATAAAAGAAATTGATACAAAAGAACGAACAGTCACTTTAAGTAATAATGATATTTGTATTGTATCTTCAAGATATTTGAGAGATTTAACTAAATAAAAAAATACTAAAAAATCGCCAGTAAATATTTTTACTAGCGATTTTTTATATCTCGTAATCCTGATTTTAATCTAATTGAAATTGGACAACTAACTCCATTTGACATAACAACATAATTGTTATCAAAATCGATTTCTTCTATTTTGTCCTTATTAATCAAAAATGATCTATGACAACGATAGAATCTTTTGTCCACATCTTTTTCTACCCCTTTCAAATTACCAAAAAATTCTATCTTTAAATTATCTCCATATAACAAAATTTTTCTGTTAACGTTTGATACTTCAAAATAAATTATTTCTTCCATCGGTACCATTTTTATTTTGTCACCAATTTTTACACTAAATGTTTTTGCTCCATCTTCTGGATTTTGATTACTCAAACAATCGCAATTTATTAAGCATGTTCTTATCCTATTATCTACATCATTAACGTTATCCTTAATAATATAATCCATTGCTTCTACTTTATAATTAAATGTTAAATACGACATTTCAGAATGTGTAGTAACAAAAATAATGAAGCATCTAGGCTTTATTGCCCTCAATTCACTTGACAACTCTATTCCATTCATATCAGAACCTAAATCAATATCCAGGAAAAAAATACATTCATTGTCATCCTTCCGTACTAATTCAAGTATCTTATATGGATTATCGTCCGCACAACTAATTAAAAAATTCAATTTCTCATTTTCTATACATCTATTAATACACTGAACTAGCAATTCCCTTTGTTTTAAATCATCTTCACATATATAAATACTAAGCATCTTCTTATCTCCAAACTCTATTATTCTATATTTCTTCTTGAAACTATATTAACACGTTGAAAAAAAAAATAGATATTCGATCTTAAAATGCTATATTTTTGTACTAAACGTTTTTCTTTTCCCCTACTGGCTTCGCCTTTGCTCCTTATCAGCATACATTTGCTGGTCTGCCTTATCTATGCAATCGCTGATGTTTCCGCACTCAGAATATATAGCTGCACCAATGGAAACTCTGATTTTGGTCTGCATATCCTCTATGTGAGTAATTTTTCTAAGGCTAAGCGGATTTCCTGCTTAATACTATCTATCTCAGCGATACTTTTTATCTGATGTAAAATAACAAACTCGTCTCCTCCGAAGCGGCATACAACACTGGACTCTGCCGCCACCTGACGAAGAACCTGGCTTGTCCTTTGAAGGACTAAATCACCAAAATCATGTCCGGACAAATCATTAATGGTCTTAAACTTATCTATATCAAGCATGAGGATTGCAAAGTCAGTCCTATCCTTTTCGTATTGAGAAATATATTTTTTGACGATTTTATTGAAGCCACTTCTATTATAGAGACCTGTCAGTTCATCAGTTATAGAAAGCTTTTCTAAGCGCTCTCGCTCAGCCACTTCATCTGTAACATCCTTAAAGAAGCCCACCAACCCCTCTATCTTACCGTCTACAATATAAGGCTTTTTAGTGGCGAGGATTTGGCGTACCTGTCCTTTAATTATACATTCCCCTTCCACATTCTTAATTATTTTTCCTTCATTTATAACTGAAAGCTCATCCTTTTTGAATGGCTCAGGGTCAATGTGCCAGCCCATATCCTCGTCTGTTTTTCCTATGATGCTCTCTTCTGATTCCATTCCATAATAATCCAAAAACATCTGATTGGCACCAAGGAATCTGCGTTCCTTATCTTTCCAGAATACACCTATTGGAAGCAGGTGAAGAATATTATCTACACTCTTGTCTGTATCATTCTTTTCAATATCATCTTGGTATTCATAGCAGTAAGTTCCCTCACTGTTTTGTATTCTCTCGGACAAATCAGTACATGCCTCGCAAACGCAGCTCATCACTGCATCAAAATTTTCAAAATGCATTAATGAAAGATTAACTGACTTCCAGGCGTACTCTCCCTTTACATCAAGAATTCTAAAGAAGCCCTGAATCATCTTGGTAGGCTCATTTTCTATTCGCTCTTTGATTGTTTTAAGGTTGAAAAAACTGCCAAATCTTTCTCTGTCTTCCACGTGCACCAGCTTATTTTTTATACCCTCCAAAACTTCATTTGGCCTTTTGTTCTTCAGATTGATGTGCAATCTGCTGTCGTGGAGATAAATGTTTTCAAAGTACTCCTCCTCAATTCCAAAGAGGTCAACGCACTCATAAAATGAAAACATATTGTTACTAATCTCAGCCACCTTGTTGTCATAGTTGGAGTTAAGAAGTCTTGAAAGCATTCTGATTGAAATCAGGTAGGCGTCCTTTCCAGAATCCGGGTCTGAAATTACATGGCGTACTCGCATGTTGACTATGTGGCCATCCTGGATAAAGTCCATGCTTTCACTTTTGCCCATCTCCTTACTGTGGGTACATATCTCGATAAAATGACTGTACTGAACCCAAGCCCTGTTGCCCTCTTCATTAAGCTGCTCTTCCATCTGCTCAGGACTTTTAAATCCAAAATCACATATGATTTCCTTGTAGCTTGAGTTCGTATATACGTATTTCCATTTTCCATTCTTTGCAACTATTATTGCAAGTGGTAAAGGATTTTCTATTACCTGATTTGAAATATTCTGCAAAGGATTTTGTCTTAGCACATCTATCCGTCCTAAGTTTTCATAAAATCTTCTTTCAGGTTGTCGCTCTAAGGTTCTTCCATCCTTTAAAATACACTCAAGCCCCTCGATAAATGGCATAGGTCTTCCTATGAGATAACCCTGAATCATCTCACAGCCAATACTTCTCATAAATTCAAACTGCTCCAAGGTTTCGACACCTTCCACCAGAGTATGAATGTTTAGATTTTTAATCATGGATACTATGTGCCTAAGGATGATTTTTCCCTTTTCTGTGGTATCAAAATCCCGCAAGAAATCCATATCAATTTTTACTAAGTCAAATTGATGGTCCTTTAAAAGATTTAATGAAGAGTAGCCGCTTCCAAAATCATCCATCCAGATTTGATAACCCTTTTCTCGAAGCTTGGATATCTGCTCTAAGATAAACTGTGGATTTTCCATCAGGGCACTTTCAGTTACCTCAAAATGGAACATATCCTTTGGACAATCATACTTTTCCACCAACTCATCTATAAATGAAGCCAAATCAACTACTTCAAAATCGATTCGAGACAGATTTATGGAAACCGGCACTGACTCTCTCTTATTTCTCATCTGTTGCTGATACTTGGAGAAAACCTCCTCCATTACGAAGGCATCAATCTTTGGAATCAGACGATATTCCTCCAAAACAGGTATGAATTCGTTTGGATAAATCATACCCTTTACCGGGTCTATCCATCTGACAAGTGCCTCCCAGGCACAGACCTTTCCCGTATAAGCTCTCACGATAGGCTGATAATATACCTGTATATATTTCTTTTCTAAGGCTTCATCCAGATTATCTAATATCTGCTGCTTTTTCCTAAGGGTGCCCCCAAGCTCTTCATCGTAAATCTTATATTCAAGATCATACATCTTTTTTATACTTATGCAGGCTACTCTGGCACGGTCACAGCACCGGATTACATCCTTATCCTCGTTCTCGCAAATGTAGATTCCAGCCTTTAGCTCTATATTAATATTTCTTTGAACCAGCTTTATCCTGTCTCTGATACTTCTTATGTTTGGAATTACCTGGGTAGAATAGGCACAAACCACAAAATGGTCCCCAGAAAATCTAGAAATTAACTGTCCCTTAAAAACTTCCTGAATTACTTTTCCGATTATTGTTAAAAGCTCATCACCTTTTTCATATCCATAATTGGCATTGAAGGCCTTGAAGTTGGCTAAATCAAAAAATACAAAGGCATACTCCTTTTCAGGGTCCGCCTCCTCAAGCAGCACATGGGCACAGTCGTAGAAGGATTGCTTGTCTAACAACCCAGTCAACTCATCCTTTACAATGCGCAACTCATCATACTCGCCCATACTTTACTCCCCAATGTCCCCTAAGTTTATTTATTTTATCATCCAAATGTGAATATTTGAGTAAAAATATTTGTTTTCTGGCTAATTAACGGGTTATTTCTCATAAAAAATAAGAAAGCTGCTCTCCAATCTCTTAGAAATTGAAAAGCAGCCCTCAACGATTAAGTGTAACGTTCATTATTCAGTTCCTTTCTGGAATTATCTCTAAAAAGTTACATCCCCTCGCATCAGCCGGTAAGTTCTCTGCCAAATCGGCTAACGGAGAATTGGTCCGCTTGCTCATTAGGACAATTCATTTGCTTTATATCTCTATTATCGGCTGAATTGAGAGAATGTTTATAGTTTTATTTAATTATCTGTTGTCAGCAGAGTACTCCCTTGAGGTTTCCACTAAATTTCCACCGTTATCGTAGCTTCCGCCGTGAATCGTTTTGCTTTGCTTATCAATACTATTGAAATACATGTCCCAGTAAGGCTTGTAGGTTCTGTCCTTGCAGGCGTACTTTTCGGCAGCAGCTGCTGAGTTGTTTCCATGGGTAAAATAATTCCAGCTGGTCTTTGGATAAACGTTGGTATAGTATCCGTCTGTTATCATGAAAAATGAAAAGGACACCTCACCTGGAGATATAGCCATAGCATACGCAGGGTCAACTATGTAGCATTGATTCTGAACCCTGACGATACACCACTGACTTCTTGTGCTTCCGTCGTCATAAATTACTTTACCAGCATCTACACCCAGCTGTGTCAATAAATAGGCGTAGGCTGCAGATAAATCATTATTGTAGCCCTTATTTTCCATAATGACTTTGTAAGCATCGCCAAGGCTGTTGCCATCGTAATTGGTTGTGTCATTATCGAAATTATAGCCGGCATCTCGCACTACGTAGGCATACATTTCAGTAATCTTTTCAAAGTTGGAGTCTGATTCCTGACATACCGATTTCAAAATACCTGTGACCTTGCTGCCAAAGGAATCCACCTGATTTTTCAACTCGTCTTTACCAATGCTCAGGCTAAAATAGCCTACACCATCTTTGAATCCAACGCCTGACGCTGGAGGTGAAATATATCTGCCTATGACCGGACAGCAATAGGCTACCGCCTCATTCATGACCACATCATAGGTTTCCTGATTGGCACATTTAAACTTGTCCTTGCCAGACATTGCCGCCTTAACAAGGCTTATATATGCACTCTTTACATCCTTCCCCACAGCCTCAAAATACAAAGGTGACGTAGCATATAAATTAAACTCTAATGGCCCAACTGTTGGGATTTCCTCCTCCTCTGCCTTGGACTCCTTCTTTTCATCCTTTGCCGCTGGCTTTTCCTCAGCTTCCTTCAGCTCATCAATATCTGCCGCCTTTTCCTCTGTGTTACTTGGCTTGCCTTCCACAATAACTGTCTCTTTGCTGGCGTCAGCTGTAGTTAGCTCCTCAAACATCTCCTTATTATTAATATTAAGGTTACGAAACGCAATAAAAGCTAACACCGCCACAAAAATAACGGCAATTATTCTCACATATTTTCTCATATTCCCTCTCTCCGATTATTTGAAGACCTTGATCATATTTAATTCATCTTGAAGCTCAATTCTTGCATTTCTAAGATTAATATCATCCTGCATCTTTAAAAAATAATTATCACTCACACCAAAAAATTTACCTAATCTTAAGGATGTATCTACTGTGATTTGTCTTCTCCCATGTAAAATATCCTGAATTCGTGAAACAGGTACAAAGATATCATGGGCCAGTCTATATGCAGAAATACCAAGTGGCTCCATAAACTCTTCCTTCAATATTTCACCTATAGTAGGTGTTTCAATCATTTTTGCCATAAATATCACCTCTCTAATGATAATCCGTTATCTCAACATCATAAAAATCGCCATCTTTTTCTTTAAAACAAATCCTATACTGATCATTTATTCTTATACTATACTGCCCCATCCTATCTCCTGAGAGCTTTTCCAACCTGTTACCAGGAGGAACTCTCAAATCATTAATGTTATTGGCATTATCTATCATAATTAATTTTCTAAGGGCTATTTTAGCAACATCATTTGGAATTGCTTTAACAAAATGTTGTTCATATATCCTTTGAGTTGCTATATTTTTAAAACTTGCAATCATATTAGTAACCTTCCTATATATGAGTATACACGCATCGCGTGTATAAATCAATAAAAAGAAGACATAAGCAACAGCTTATGTCTTCTCTCCTTTTATTTTGCGGCATTACATATCAGCTCGACGCATTTTTCAATTCCTAGAGTTGAGCTTTTTACAGCCAAATCGTAGTAGGCCGCATTTCCAAACTCTGTGTTGGTGTAATATTTGCAATACTTCTTTCGGGCTTTATCTACAGAATGTAAATGCTCCAAAACCTTTTCCTCTGAAAGGTTCGGCATTTTTCCTTTCATTCTGTTGAGCCTGAAACGCTCATTTGCTGCCACAAACACGTGGAGGGTCCTGTCGAATTCTTTAAGAATAATATTTGCATTTCTTCCTACAATTACGCAGTTACCCTTTTCGGCTACCTTTTTAATGGCTTCCCTTTGGGCGTTGAAAAGCCTCTCGTCTAAAGGCTTGTTGTAGAAATCAAACAAGCTCTGCCCAAAGCCAAACTCCTTTGGAACCTTCTCATCGTAAAAGCGAATTTCCTCTGGAGTGAGGTTGCCACTTTCAAGTGCAGCCCTGACAATCATATCTTTATCGCAGTAATAAAAACCTAATTGCTCTGCCACAGCCTGACCAATGGTGCTTCCACCTGCGCCAAACTGCCTGCTAATTGTAATAATATTCTTCATAATTACCCCACTATAAAACCTTATTCAAAAAGTCTATTGTTCTATCTTCCTTAGGATTTAACAACACTTCCTGTGGTGTACCTTCCTCAATGACATAGCCGCCATCCATGAAGATTACTCTATCTGCCACTTCTCTGGCAAAGCCCATCTCGTGAGTGACGATTACCATTGTCATGCCCTCTGCTGCAAGGTCCTTCATTACCTGAAGTACCTCTCCAACCATTTCCGGATCAAGAGCTGATGTTGGCTCATCAAAAAGCATAATATCCGGATTCATGCAAAGTGCTCGTGCAATAGCCACACGCTGCTTTTGTCCACCGGAAAGCTGGCTTGGATAGCTTTCAGTCTTGTCTGCAAGTCCAACCTTTTCAAGCATTTTGTTTGCTCTGACAACAGCCTCATCCTTAGAGCATTTTTTAAGCTGAACTGGTGCAAGTGTAAGGTTGTCTAAAATATTGAGGTTGTTAAACAAATTAAAATGCTGGAATACCATTCCAATGTTCTCGCGAACCTGGTTGATGTTGGTCTGCTTTGATGTAATATCCTGTCCATCAATAATAACGGTTCCATCGGTAACCTTCTCCAACTTGTTGAGGCAACGAAGGAAGGTTGACTTTCCTGAACCAGAAGGGCCTATGACGCACACAACCTCGCCCTTATAAATATCTGTTGAAATATCTTTTAATACCTCAAGGCTTCCGTATGATTTCTTGAGATTTTTAACACTTACTTTGATTTCACTCTTATCTACCAACGCTTAACCTCCTTTCAACCATCTTTGCACTTCGTGAAAGGATAGTTATAACAATGAGATACATAACGCCAACGATAGCCCATGTCTGGAATGACATAAATGTGTTGGCCTGAACATTTTTTGCTGTGTTTACCAATTCCGGGAAACCGATTACTGAAAGTATAGAGGTATCCTTTAATGTAATAATAAACTGGTTGATAAATGTAGGTATCATAGTCTTGATAGCCTGTGGAAGGACAACTTTTCTCATTGCCATGCCATAAGTAAGACCAAGTGATCTGGCAGCCTCCATCTGACCTATGTCAACTGACTGGATACCAGCTCTGACAATCTCTGCCATGTATGCACCACAGTTAAGTGCCAGACAGATTGTGCCGGCTTGAAGCGCCGTAAGTCCTACATTAAATCCACCGATTATGGTGTTGAAAAAGTATGGAACACCAAAATACACAAAGAATGCCAATACTATCATTGGAACACCTCTGATAACATCAACAAAAATCTGTGAGATAACATTGCATGCTCTGTTCTTTAAAACTCCCATGATACCGAAGATTAAACCTATGATACATGCAAAAAACAAACCTAGAAGTGCCAACAGTAAAGTCCTGCCAAGCGCTCCCAGTAACATTAGTCCATAAACTGTAATTATTTTTACCATAAAACTCCTTAACAGATAGTCGGGCAGGATAACCCGCCCGAGCAACATTCACTATTCTCCAAGATACTTCGCAACTATCTCATCGTAAGTACCGTTTGCCTTGATATTTGCAAGGCCCTTGTTGAACATATCTACTAATTCCTGATTGTCTGCGTTAAATACCGCAAATCCGTACTGAGCTGGGTCGTTACCTGTACCATCAACGAGCTTCATAGCAATACCTGTATCCTTGATGTTTGAAGCCATGATTGGAGTATCATCAAATACTGCTGCAACCTGACCCCCTACAACTGCCTGATACATTGTTGGTGAATCCTCGAAATATGTAACTGTAAATCCATACTCAGAAGCAAGACCCTCTGCATAAGTAGCACTCATAGAACCTGTCTTAACTGCAACTGACTTACCCTTTAAGTCCTCAAATCCTGCAATGTCTGAAGAAGCTTCTACAGCCATGCTCTGATTTGCATCATAGTATCCATCTGAGAAAATCCAGCCTGATTCTTTTCTCTCATCTGTAATTGAAGCACCTGCAATAAGACCGTCTGCCTGGCCAGCCTGACAAGCAGCGATTGCTGCGTCCCAACCAAGAGACTGAACCTCGTACTTGAAGCCCTGATCCTTTGCTACTGCATCAAGAATATCCATATCGATACCAACAAATTCCCCGTTGTCATCTGTGTACTCAAATGGCTTAAACGCTGTATCTGTAGCGATAATCCATGTCTTATCAGATGAAGCCTGTGCAGAATCTGATGAAGTCTCCGCTGCTGAGCTGCCACCACATCCTACCATTGTTGCCATAGTTGCAACTGCCATTAAAACTGCTAAAACTCTTTTCTTCATATCAAATATCTCCTTCCTCTATTCACATTCTTTTATAAATGCCTTAACTAATTGTAAGCTTTCCTCGTTATTTCCATAGGAAAACTCCGGGTGCCACTGGACACCTATTGCAAATCTGTGATTCTTTACAGATATTGCCTCCACCAATCCATCCTCCGAATATGCCATAGCATCTACCCTTGGGGATAAGTCTTTAATCGCCTGATGGTGATAGCTGTTGACACTATGAGCGCCAGCTCCAATTATGTCAGCAAGCCTTGTGCCTTCCAACACCTCAACGTTGTGGGCCCCTCTATCGTAAGGTGGCTCCATGTGATGCTCCACCTTGCAATCATATTCCTTTGGCAAATCCTGATACAGACTTCCACCCAGATAAGCGTTGATAAATTGGATGCCTCGACATATACCAAGGAAAGGTTTGTCGTCCTTTAAACACTCATCTAGAATTATACTCTCCATTATATCCCTTGTTTTACAACTTTTTCCACAATAACTTTTTTCCTGCTGGTTATATAGCGTTGGCGATACGTCATGTCCGCCTGTAAAAAGAATTCCGTCGCATAAACTGTAAGCTTGCAATATTTCCTGCACGTCCTCAGTAAGGGGTAAAATCATTGGAAGGCCTCCGGCCATTTCCACTGCCTTCATGTACCCGGGCAGCATCCATATACTTTCTTTTTCATCATCATAAAGTGGAATTAATCCTATTACTGGTCTCAAGTAAACCTCCTAAAACTCTCAAAAATCCGTCTTTCATTACAAAAATTCTTACCTTTTAATCTATCAAGCCATTTTGAAATCTTGACAAGTGCTCGAATGGCAAGATTTGACGACCCCTAAACAGTCCACAGCCATCGTTTATCAGGCTGTTATTTACCGCTGTAAACATATTTACATCAAGCTTTGATAAATCAATATTCTCCAGTGAAACTATTCTCTCAAAGGCCTCATCAAAATACAGACATTCTCCTTCTGGTATTTCCGCTCTTCTGGTCTTTTGCTGCTCTTGGGATTCCACATACCTTAAGTGATTTGACTCGCCGATTTCTGCGCTATCATCCATAGTCTTCGTTCTCAACTGAAACTCCACATGACATCTGGCCTGATTATCAAATAAGGTTAAATGTAATGACTTATATCCCGAAGGCGTTGGCTTATATATGTAATCTCTGTAGGTATCCTGCAAATCTTCATCTAAAAGTTCAGAGCATGGTCGCCCTGTCAGATTGGATTTTACAATACTAAAATCTCTTCCCTCCAGGAAGGATGGTAGCTTATTTGCAATCTCATATAATAGCTTGGTCTCTTCCTCCTCGAGACTCTGTCCCTCCTTAAGATGACATTTTGGAACAGAAATCACTATTCTATAAGCAATCAAGTCCCTAAAGCAACTTAGTTTTTCCTTAATCTCCTGAAAAGCTGGAAAGTGATGATACGCCTGATAATACTCATATATAAAATCAACAATGTATCTGTTGAACTTCTCCTCTGCTCTAATTATTGATTTAATTCGACCCTTAAATGTAAAGGCTAAAAATGGATATTCCTTTACCATGTACTTATAAAATTCAAGAATCCTCTGAGACTGAGATGTCAAAAACTCGTTGTGCTCCAACAGCTCATATATGTTTTCCAAAAATGTACAATGCACCAAATCAATCTGATTGTGGGTAGCCAGCGCATTTTCCTCCAAGTCATCCATATATTTTTGCAGAATCCTAAAAATTGTCTCCCCGTTGTACAAGTAATCATTTAATTTAATCATAGTGTGCTATTCCCCCGTAGCTTTTTCAATTTTGTCTGTAATACATTTTCCTTTCTAGAAGATTTCTATGAAATCCCCATAAAAAACAGGCGCCTGCAAATTAATGCAGACGCCCTTGTCTCCTTTAAAACTTTACAACTTTTATGATTATATTTCAAGTGGGTGGCATTTTATCAGCCCTGACCCTGTTTACAGTACAATTTTTCCTTTGCGGTATCTTCCGAAAAAGATGCCGTCATCTACATATTTGTCAACCTCAGATACCCACATAGGAAATTCCCCTTTTTCAAAAATTGTTTGCCCGTTTAGCATTCCTGTGTGAAAGGAGATGTGTCTAAACTGCCTTAACACAAGCTCCATCCTTGTGTAACTACAGCCCTCTGGCTTCTCATATAGCATCTCATCTGTAAGAGAATCCAAATATTCCAGGGTTTTATTAACAATCAAATCTAAATATTCTAATAGTTGCTCGTCAGATAACACAACAGAACAAGCTTTTTCTGGATCATCCAACCCCTCTACATGAAAAGATGGCTCCGTATATACGAATGGATTAATAAACCATTTGTCTGCTGAGTGTAGCGCATGATAAACCCATCTCCAACAAGGCGCTCCATAACACAAGGCATCTCTGTCATAGGTCTGTATAGATGTCCTTATGTTTAAAAAATTTGGCTTTACCATTTCTTTTATTATCATACATAGTTCATTATTCCCCATAAAAGCACCTTCTCAAATTCATTTTTTAATATGGTTTTCAATAATTATGACCCAATTTTATTTTATATTCAATACAACAATTTGGCCAAAATACAAGGGCGCACCGTATTGGTGACAGGATATTTCAGGGTGGTGCTTGTACTTTTAGCCCACATGGGTGATACTAAAATTACACTTGCAGGTGACTTTAAACGAAAGGAGTTTGATATATGGTCGAATTTGGCGAACAACTCAGAAGAGCCAGAGAAAATAAAGGAATGACACAGCAGACTCTTGCGGAGGAATTGTTTGTAGCCAGACAAACCGTTTCAAGATGGGAATGCGGCGACAGGTTTCCTGATTTAATTACTACAAAAAAAATGTCAGAAATTCTGGATGTGAGCCTTGATGACCTGTTATCTGGAAAAGATATGGAAAAAGTAGTTGAAAGAAATCCTGTAATAGAAAATAAAATAGCTAATAGCTTTATGATTATACTTTATGCAGTTGTGGCTTTCTCATATGTATTATTGTTTATCAAGGATTTTGTCTTAAAACCATGGGAGCATGAGATACAACGTATTATTAATCACAGCTATTATTATATGTTAGCAGATGATATTATCCGAATAATATGCTTATTGTTTATAATAACAATTTTAATTATGGGTTTAGTTCATGCCATACGAGGGACTCTTTCTCCCCAAAAAATGGGAGCCATTATAATGGCTTTTATTATCGCTAACATTATACCTTCCCTTGCACTTAACATAATGTATCTATGTGATACACATACCAATCTTGAAAATCATTTAGATTTTGCCCTTGACGTCATTTTATTTAACGCTATTCGTTTATATATTCCTATGATTATTGGGGCAGTTTTGGTTTATTTATTTTTTATCCGTAAAAAGGATAAAATTATTTTGCCAGCTCTTTTGATTGTATTTTGTTTGTGGCGTATTATTTCTGCTATTTACATGGCGGTCATATTTGTTTTAAATCCTGACATATATGATAAAGACCCATCTCATAACTCAATGATGCCTGTTTTGGATATGCTTCCTACAGCATTAATCTTTGGTCTTGTTATCTATCAAGTCATAACCTTATACAAAAAACGCAAAGCTGCAGTTAAAAATGCAGAATAAAAAATAAGCACTTACCCTCTGTATGAATCCATCATTTCGGTAAGTGCTTTTATTTTGTGTATCATTTTAAGTTCTTAATTAAGTAGTGACGTTTTCCATTTATTGGATAATTTTCCAATGCAAATACTTCATTGTATCCATGCTTTTTATAAAAGTCAGGTGCCTGAAAACTAAATGTATTCAAAAAAACGTATTTACATCCACGATTCTTAGCTTCCTCCTCGGCAGCCAGTAAAAGTTCTGAACCTATACCGCATTTACGAATTTCCTCAGACACCCAAAGGTATTCCACCATCAGCCAGCTACCGTGAGTAAGGCCAACCAGTCCTCCCTTGATAACCCCATCAACTCTGTAATAGATTCCTAATTCCTTAGGATTTTTATCTTCTAGCTTTGACAGATTGTACTCTAACAATCCTTGGAAAATTTCATTTTTATCCCTATCAGAAACTGCATCTGTTATTTCAAAATTCATAATTAACCCCTTTTTCAACATACAAAAACCTTCTCGGGAAATCCCAAGAAGGTTTATTTATTTAGTATAACTTTGCACCAGCAGGAATGTGGTTATCTACCATAAGAAGGTTGAGCTTCTCCTCGCCCTCCTCCTCGTGAACTGCTGAAAGAAGCATTCCACAAGAGTCGATTCCCATCATCGCACGTGGTGGAAGATTTGTAATTGCAATAAGTGTCTTGCCAACAAGGTCCTCTGGCTCATAGAACTCATGGATACCAGAGAGGATTGTTCTGTCAGTGCCTGTACCATCGTCAAGAGTAAACTGAAGCAGCTTCTTTGACTTTGGAACAGCCTCACAAGCCTTAACCTTTACTGCTCTGAAATCTGACTTTGAGAATGTATCAAAATCAACTGACTCCTCGAAAAGTGGCTCAATCTTTACCTTAGAGAAATCAATCTGACTGTTTGGTGTAAAGAATCCAGACTTGTCATCTGCTGAACCTACGCTCTTCTTTGGTGCATCAAGGCTCTTCATTGTTGGGAAGAGCAATACATCACGGATAGCGGCGCTATCTGTAAGAAGCATGCAAAGTCTGTCAAGACCATAGCCGATACCGCCTGTAGGTGGCATACCGATTTCAAGTGCATTGAGGAAGTCTTCATCTGTGTGCTCTGCCTCGTCGTCACCAGCCTCTGCATTGGCATCCTGAGCCGCGAAACGCTCACGCTGGTCGATTGGGTCATTGAGCTCTGAATATGCGTTACACATTTCCCAACCATTGATAAAGAGCTCGAAACGCTCTACCTTGCTAGGATCAGATGGCTTCTTCTTGGTAAGTGGAGAAATCTCGATTGGATGGTCCATGATAAATGTAGGCTGAACCAAATTGTCCTCGCAGAACTCCTCGAAGAAGAGGTTAAGGATATCGCCCTTCTTATGACGGTCCTCAAACTCAATGCCCTTTTCACGGGCAAGTGCCTTTGCAGCCTCATCATCTGCAACTGTATCAAAATCAACGCCTGCATATTTCTTAACAGCGTCTGTCATTGTAAGTCTCTCAAATGGCTTGCCAAGGTCGATTTCAATTCCGTTGTAAGAAATCTTTGTAGAACCAACAACCTTTTCAGCAAGACGACGGAACATCGTCTCAGTAAGCTCCATCATGCCCTCATAGTCTGTGTATGCCTGATAAAGCTCCATAAGTGTAAACTCAGGATTGTGGCGAGTATCTACACCCTCGTTACGGAATACACGACCAATTTCGTATACGCGCTCGAAACCACCAACAATAAGTCTCTTAAGGTAAAGCTCGAGAGAAATACGAAGCTTAACATCCTCGTTAAGAGAATTGTAATGTGTCTCGAATGGACGGGCAGCTGCACCACCTGCATTTGAAACAAGGATAGGAGTCTCAACCTCCATGAAATCACGCTCTGCAAGGAAATTACGGATTTCCTTCATCATAAGTGAACGCTTAACAAAAACATCACGTGAATCCTTATTCATAACAAGGTCAACGTAACGCTGACGATATCTCATATCTGTATCTGTAAGTCCGTGGAACTTCTCTGGAAGAATCTGAAGGGACTTAGAAAGGAGAATAAGCTCCTCTGCATGGATTGAAACCTCACCTGTCTTGGTTCTGAAAGCCCAACCCTTGATACCGTAGATATCACCTATATCAGACTTCTTGAAATCTGCATATGGCTCTTCGCCAATAGCATCTCTTGCTACATAAACCTGAATATCGCCCTTGCGGTCACGGATGTTGCAGAAGCTTGCCTTACCCATAACACGCTTAAACATCATACGGCCTGCAATGCTAACCTGAATTGGATCAGCATCCATGATAGCACGACGCTCATTGTAATCATCGTTTATAGCCTGCTTTGCTGCCTCTTCATCCATACCGTCAGTATTAACTGCTTGACGGCCTGCAAGAAGCTTTTCCTCATGCTCCTGATATAAATTTCTTACCTCATCTGTGTGATGAGTCTGATCAAACTTTGTAATCTCGAATGGATCCTTGCCTGCCTGTTGAAGAGCTGAAAGCTTTTCACGACGAACCTGAAGTAACTGATTTACGTCCTGGTTGCCACCATTGTTCTGCTGTGCCATATTATCTCCTTTATCTAAATTCTATATATAAATCTTCCTCGGCTTCTGCCGCTTAATACTAAAAACGCCTGAATACCTAGTTTCTCCCATAAACTATTAAATTATAGCTATGGTTTAAAGGACTGTCAAGATAGCCCCCTTTATACCATCTTTACCAGCCACGCGTTGCTCTTTACCATAAAATAACCCAGCACATTTTTAATCAACTCTGTTCCCTGGACAATCAGATATACCATTACTATTCCAAGAGAAGTGTAGCGAACCAATACAAAAGCAAGTGGAGCCATGATTATCCATGTAAACACTGAGTCGAAGAGGAAGGTAATAAGGGTCTTTCCTCCGGAACGCAAAGTAAAATATGCGCAATGACTAAATGAGCAAAATGGCATCCATAGTGCTGATACCGCAATAAGCTTTGTAGCAAGGCTCCTAACATCTGCTGGGACATTGAAAAACTGTGGCATGAGTCCACCGCAAAGGAACATAAGAAGTGCCATTACGGTGCAACAGGCAACAGAAAAGAAAATCATCTTGTTGTCTGCATCCTTTGCTTCTTCCAATTCTCCGGCACCTAAATATTGTCCAACTACAATACTGATACAGGCACCCAGCTGGATAAATACTATGTTAAACAGATTTGCCACGTTATTGGAAATACTTAAAGCTGTGAGCACGTTCATGCCTCTGACAGAATAGCTTTGAGTAACCACACTCACTCCTGCTGCCCACAATACTTCATTTACCATAATAGGTACGCCCTTAATTATGATTGAGCCCAGTATATCTTTTGGAAGACCAATGCCTTTAAAGGCTCCCTCAAGATATTTATTTGCGTCGCGATGGGTGTGGGCCCATATAATTACAATTGCAGCCTCTATATATCTTGCGATTACAGTGGCTATAGCAGCACCTTCTACTCCCATTTCAGGGAATGGTCCCTTACCAAAAATCAAAAGGTAATCAAGAATGGCATTTAAACCAACGGCAAACATACCTGCCACCATTGGCACAACCGTCTGGCCTGTCTCCTTTATGTTTGTGGCATATGCCTGAGTGACTGCAAATGGCACCAGTCCAACCAAAATAATCGAAGCATATTTCATGCCAAAATCTAGAGCCAATTCTCGTGACATGTTTCCTGCATCTGTTAAGAATAAAGATACAAGGGTACTTCCCTTCATAAGGAAAATTCCTATTCCGATTATTGTCACAAGAATCGTCGCGTATAGCTTAAATCTAAAGGTATACATGTGACCCTTGTGATCACCCTTGCCGAAGTATTGAGCACCATATATGCTTCCGGCAGAAGCTGCTCCAAATACGGCAAGAGCAAATACGAATACTAACTGATTAACTGTTGCTACTGCAGAAATTGCCTCTGGACCAAGCTGACCAACCATAAAGTTATCAAGAAAGCTTACAAAGTTGGAGATTGCATTTTGGGCAATCATTGGAGCAGCCAGAAAAATATATCTTTTGTAAAAGGCTTTATCGCCTATAAATTTGTGTTTAAAATTAGCTAACATTTTGTCCCTCCCATATCTAAATAAAGCTAAAAAAAGAGCACAACCAACTGGTTGTGCCCGTGAAAAATCTGGGGATTACTTTGACTTCTTTGCTGCAAGAATCTTGTACTTGAACTCTCCTGCCTCTGTTTCCACTGTAACAGTGTCGCCCTTCTTGTGACCAAGAATGGCTTTGCCAACTGGAGACTCGTTTGAAATCTTGCCTTTAAGGCTGTTTGCCTCTGTAGAACCAACGATTCTGTACTCTACTTCCTCGTCGAACTCTACATCAAGAAGTGTAACTGTCCAACCTATGTTGATGTTCTTAGTGTCGTGTTCGTCTGTAACGACCTCTGCATTCTTAAGGATTTTCTCGATTTCTTCGATACGAGCTTCGATATCTCTCTGCTCATCCTTAGCTGCATCATATTCTGCATTCTCAGAAAGATCACCCTGTTCTCTGGCTTCCTTAATCTTCTGAGATACTTCTTTACGTTTATTGACCTTGAGATCCTCAAGCTCGTCCTCTAATATCTTAAGTCCTTCGGCTGTAAGTAAATTCTTCTTTGCTTCCATATTATTAGTTCCTTTCCCCATAATTTTATATTTTTAGAAAAAGATTTCACGATTAAAAATCTTTATAAATTCAACAACTTAGGCAATTATAAGCCAGCCGCAAATTGATGTCAAGAATTCCCATATTCTTTCATAAAAGTTTCAAAAAGAAGCTCTAATTCTTGGTACGATTCCACATCATTTATGCGCCCTCTAAGCTTACTTGCGCCTTTATATCCTGCCGTGTACCAGGCTGCATGCTTTCGCATCTCTCGTATGCCTAGATAGTCACCTTTGAATTCTATTTGAAGCTTGGCATGACGCAACATTGTCGCCACCATCTCTTCCATTGGTGGCTTTCCAATAAGCTCTCCCGTTTCAAAGTAATGTAAAATCTGGTGGAATATCCATGGATTACCCTGAGCTCCACGACCAATCATAAATCCATCGCAGCCGGTCTGCTCCTTCATGGCTATTACATCTCTGGCATCCAATATGTCTCCATTTCCTATAACAGGAATTGACACTGCCTCCTTAACCTGTCTTATGATGTTCCAATCTGCTTTGCCTGAATAATACTGTTCTCTTGTGCGACCGTGAACAGCTATTGCTGCAGCTCCGGATTCCTCTGCCACGTGAGCCATCTCTACGGCGTTGACATGGTCTTCATCAAAACCTTTTCTGATTTTGACAGTTACAGGCTTTTTAATGGCCTTTACCATGCTTTCAATTATCCTTCCTGCTAGGACAGGATTTTTCATAAGGGCCGACCCATCTCCGTTGTTGACAACCTTTGGCACAGGACATCCCATGTTTATATCTAAGATGTCAAAATTACGATGCTCTATTTTGGCTGCCATTGCGCCCATTATTGCCGGGTCTGAACCAAACAGCTGAAGGCTGACTGGTCGCTCCCTTTCGTCCACGGTAAGCAGGCTTTCTGTATTTTTATTTTTGTAGTAAATTCCCTTGGCACTGACCATTTCCATGCAGCAAAGGGCAGCTCCCTGTTCCTTGCATAACAAACGAAATGGCAGGTCTGTTACGCCTGCCATTGGTGCCAAAATCAAATTGTTCTCTAAAGTAACGTTTCCGATTTTTAACTTTTCAATCATCGTCTATTTTATCTCTTCTGCTTATCGTAAATAAACTTCATTCCATAAAGTGTAAGATCCGGATTGTAAACATCGATGCATTTTGTCTCACTTGAAATAAGGTTTCCAAGTCCGCCTGTTGCTACGACTTTGACATTCTCGTATCCACTTTCCTCTATCATGTGCTGAACGATGTACTCGGTCTGACCAATCTGACCGTAGATAAGACCAGCCTGCATAGATGAGATTGTTTCCTTGGCAAGTATTTTGTCTGGCTTTTTAATTTCAATTTCTGGAAGCTTCGCAGCGTCTTCCCATAATGCTTTGGCGCTGATTCTGATACCAGGAGCTGTTACTCCGGCTACAAATGCACCATCCGCATCCACCAAATCGTATGTGGTTGCAGTTCCAAAATCAAGAACCAGCACTGGGCCGCCATAAAGCTCATATGCTCCTGCTGCATCTACAATTCTGTCTGCACCGATTTGCTTTGGATTCTCAGTTGCAATTCTAATACCTGTTTTGATTCCAGCCTCAACGATTACTGGATGAATATCAAAATACTTGATAATAGAACTTGTAAGGGAATGCATTACGTTTGGAACTACTGATGCGATAATAACATCATCTATTCCATCAACATCCAAATTATTTGATCTTAATATATCCTTGATAATAATTCCGAATTCATCTGATGTACGATTTATCTTGGTTGTTATTCTGTAATTTCCTCGCAAATCGTCTCCATCGAAAACACCCATTGTGATGTTTGTATTTCCAACATCAATTGTAAGTAACATTCCGTTAGACTCCTTTCTGCCTAGGCTTCTTCTCCTAAGAATACCACCTTGTAATATGTTTCAAGAGCTTCAAACAACTCCTGGCGCTCTCTTTGCATTCTTTTGACTTCAAGGGCTGACCCTATCTCATCGTACAAAAGGTCATCCTCGTTGTGGTCCACCTGTATTCTAAGAGAACCATCTTCGTCATATAGCATCTGGATTGTTCCACTTACTTCCTCTGTGTAAAGTACACACATAACTTTTAACTCGTCCTTAACAAGAGGTGGCAATCCCTCGAATTCTGGATTTAAATAAAACTTTTTGGTGTAGCAGCTTGCGCCGCATAAAACTGTTTCTTCCTGCATGTAGTCCCTTTCTTTTCCCCTCACTCGTCGACACTCATCTTATCTTTTGCACTAGAGAGGATTACTACGTATATCCGTATATTCCACGCACAGAAACTTCCCCTGTGCGAATAATCTCTTCTTTGCCATCTACTTCGACGATAAGCTCGCCCTTGTTATTTATTCCAAGAGCAATGGCCTCATAAGAATTCTCCTTAGCCTCTATTCTGACAACCTTGCCCCTATTGGCAAGATGCTTTTGATATTCATCCTTTAAACCGGTCAAATCACCTGTTTGTATGAAGACATTATAATACTCTTTAAAGCTTTCCCATATAGCTTTTATGATTTCGCTTCTATGAATTTTTTGATTGGACTCTAACTTTTCCAACTCCAAATCTACGGACGTGGCCTTATATGCTATTTCCTCTGGAAAATCCCTGTTATGAACATTCACACCTATGCCGCAGGTAACATACCACACCCTGCCGTCACGCATCTCCATTTCCGTAAGAATACCGCATAGCTTCTTGCCACCTAAGACAAGATCATTTGGCCACTTTATTTCAGCATCAAGACCGCAACAATTTTCCAAAGCAGATCTAACTGCCATGGCAGCAACGATAGTTATAGTTGCCACTGACTCTATAGAAATCTCTGTCGGTTTTAAAAGAATAGATGTGGCAACAGTGTCATGTTTTGGCGTTTCCCATTTGCGCCCAACTCTACCTTTTCCTGCTGTTTGTTCATCAGCAGAAATAACTAGCCCCTGCCCTGCATCGTCCCGGGCACGGGCTTTTATTCGCTCATTTGTAGAATCAACTGATTCGTAAAATTCGTATACTATCTTATCTAACATTAGCCTAATGTTGCATACATAACAGCCTTGATGGAATGCATTCTGTTCTCTGCCTCATCAAAGACTATTGAACGCTCACCTTCAAATATTTCATCTGTAACTTCCATACAGTCAAGGCCAAACTTCTCATATATTTCTTGTCCGATTGTAGTCTTTAAGTCATGGAAAGCAGGGAGGCAGTGCATAAACTTTGCATTTGTCTTAGCATAAGAAAATGCCTGAGCATTGACCTGATATGGTGAAAGCTGCTGAATACGCTCAGCCCATACGTCTGCTGGCTCGCCCATTGATACCCATACATCTGTATAAATTACATCTGCATCCTTGCAGCCCTCTGCCACATCCTCAGTAAGTGTGATAGAACCTCCAGATTGCTTAGCAATCTCTTGGCACTGCTTTACAAGTGCTTCATCTGGGAAGTAGTTTTTGTTAGTACATGCAACAAAATCCATACCAAGCTTTGCGCATGTAACCATAAGGGAATTGCCCATATTGTATCTTGCATCACCCATATAAACAAACTTGATACCCTCAAGCTTGCCCAGGTGCTCTTTTATAGTCATCATATCTGCAATCATCTGAGTAGGATGTGATTCGTTTGTCAAACCATTCCATACTGGCACACCAGCATACTTTGCAAGCTCCTCGACTCTTTCCTGCTCAAATCCACGATATTCAATACCGTCATACATTCTTCCAAGGACTCTTGCTGTATCAGGAATAGACTCCTTCTTACCAATCTGAGAGCCAGATGGATCTAAGTATGTAACATTAGCGCCCATGTCATAAGCAGCAACTTCAAAAGAACAACGGGTACGTGTAGATGTCTTTTCAAATATCAAAGCAATATTCTTTCCCTCTAAATAGCTCTTCTGCGACTTTCCCTGTTTCTTTTCAGCTTTTAATCTCAAAGCCAAATCAATAAAGCCATTTATCTCTTCTGCAGAGAAATCTAACATCTTTAAAAAATGTTTGCCTTTTAAATCCATAACGTACCTCCGAATATTTTTAGTAACATGTAACGCCATAATACAACAATAGGGCCCTTGGGTAAAGCCCAAGAGCCCTAAATTTGTTAATTTTAGTTTACATCAGTCGTCGCCTCTGACGGCTTTTTAATAAAATACGTGGTTTCCGATGATTAATCCTTCTCTGTTACCTGCTCTTCTAAAGTGTGTTAATCCACCTGTTGGATCAGAGCCTGCAACGGCTTCCTGTGCTGCTTGATAGCATGAAGCCTTTGGTCCCTTTGCAATTACAGAAGACATACGTGATGTAGCAAACTGTCCTCTTGCAAAGATAACGCCATTTACTGAACCAGGATATGCACCACTGTGCACTCTGTTCATAACAACAGCGCCAACCGCTACCTGTCCTTCATAAGGCTCGTTTCCGGCCTCAATCTGAATAATAGCAGCCATAAGAGTAAGATCGTCTGTCGAATTAATAACGGCTTGATTTGATGCAGCTGCCTCAGCTGCCTTCGCCTTAGCCTTTGCTGCAGCTTCTTCTGCTGCGGCTTTTGCTGCTGCCTCCTCTTCGATGGTAATAGCCTCGCCAGCATCCATGTCTACCTTAACATAGTCTGACTTAACATATCCTGACTTACCTTCTGAAGTAACAGCCACCCATCCATCAACTGTCTGGGCATCATTATTGACTGTAAGCTTTGCTCCCTTAGGAACAACTTTCAAAATTTTCGAATCTTCTGAAGCTTCACTTCGAATTCGAAGACCTGCAACATCTGTCTTTGCATAAGAATTGCAAACTTCCATTGCAAGCTCATAAGCTTCAATTCCTGTTACACAATAATCAGCTGATACATAACCATGAGCATTTCCTGACTCAATCTCATACCAACCGTCAAATACATCTATGAGCGTTGCCACGTCACCTGAACGAAGCTTTCCAACCGCTTCTGAATTAGCATCAGTCTCTGAACGTATGTAAAGATATTCATCTACATCTGCCATGACTTTGTCAGCCCATTCATCGTATTTGTCATCTTTGTCTGGCTCTACTTGATCAGTAGTTGCCGAAACCACTGTAACATCTGCTGATGCATAAACTAAGTCCGATTCCCTGGCACTAACTGTCATTTCAGAGACGGCTGAACTTACACCTGCTGTAGTTGTATGCTCAGGCTCAATCACTGTAATGGTTTTCTCTTCAACTGGCGCACTCAGCCATGCACCTGTTATCAAAAGAGATAACATTAGCGTCAGAGCAGCTCCCTGCATTGTCCGCTTGTTGATGTATACCCTACGATTAGCGTACATCGCAGAAAGAATTTCGCTATATTTACTCATAAGCCTCCGTTGTTTTTTACAAATTATAACTAATTATTACAACTTTGTTACAGAGGCTAATATAACATTATTATATTTTTTTGTCAAATTTTAAGGGATTTTTACATAAGCTCGTTGATAGCATCCCATAGCTCTTGGAACTTGACAGGCTTTTGAATACACTGCTTTGCGCCCATCAGTTTATACTTAAGAAGCTCTGTTCTAGGTCGGCCAGAGCAAACGATAATTTTGGCGTTTCTATCCTCTCCAAGGATTTTTTCAATTAACCATTCTCCGCCAATTCCACCCTTCATTAAAATATCCGTTATTACGATGTCTGGTTGGAACTCCATGTACATTGTGTAGGCATCGTAGCAATCATTGGCCTCGATAACTTCTATGTCGTCATAGTCGGATAGTAATCTTTGGAGTGTTCTCCTAGCAAAAATTTCATCGTCCACAATCAATATCTTCATTAGTTACGCCCTCTTCTCCCTGAGACATTAATCTACCTGTTATAATTTTAACACGTATTAATTATTAATACATCAATTATTTGACATTTAATTGTGTTTTGTTACCATAGTTTTAAAATATAATTTATATTCTCAAGAGGTTTCTTATGAAAAAAATAGTTATGACTGGTGGTGGAACTGCTGGTCATGTGACACCTAATCTGGCGCTAGTTCCATATTTAGTGGAAGCAGGCTACGAAATATTCTATATTGGCTCTTACACCGGCATTGAAAAAAAACTAGTTGAAGACGCTGGCATCACTTATTTCGGCATTTCTTCAGGTAAGCTAAGACGTTATCACGACTGGAAGAATTTCACTGATCCATTCCGAGTAGTCAAAGGATTTTCTGAGGCAAATCAGCTTTTAAAACACATTTCACCTGATGTAGTATTTTCTAAGGGTGGCTTTGTTTCTGTTCCAGTTGTAATGGCTGCTGCACGTCAAAAAATTCCTGCGATCATACATGAATCAGACATGACTCCAGGTCTTGCCAACAAACTTGCTATACCTTTTGCATCAAAGGTTTGCTGCAATTTTCCTGAGACCTTAAAGTACCTTCCTGCAGGCAAAGCTGTTAACACCGGCTCTCCTATTAGAAAAGAATTATTTACTGGTTCAAAAGAAGCTGGCCTTGATTTCTGCGGATTTAACACCAAAAAGCCCGTCATCCTTATTATGGGTGGAAGTATTGGTTCAAAGTTTATTAATGAAGCTGTTTGGTCATCTTTGGATGCTCTTTTAGAGAAATTTCAGATTGTTCATTTAGTTGGTAAAGGAAATATCAACAAAGACTTCCTTGATGAGAAAGGTTATAAACAATTTGAGTTTATTAATGATGGGCTTAACGATGTATTTGCCATGACAGACTTGATGATTAGCCGTGCCGGAGCAAATTCCATAAGTGAAATATTAGCCCTTAAGATTCCAAATATTCTTATACCTCTTTCTGCTGCTGCAAGCCGTGGGGATCAGATTCTCAATGCAGAAAGCTATGAAAAGCAAGGTTTTTCTACTGTTCTTCAAGAGGAATCTTTAACTAGCAAAACACTTATAAAAGCAGTTGAAAACGTTTATAATAATAGAGATGGTATTATTGAGACAATGGCTGGCTCTGCTATGTTAGACGCCAACAGCACTATTATTGATCTCATTAAAAATATTTAAAAAAATAAAGGGGGAATACATGGAACCATTATTACAATGTATAGGTCTGTCAAAAAGATTTGGTCCAAAGTTTGCTTTGGCAAATGTTAATCTTAATATTTTTCCAGGCCGAATCACTGGTCTTTTAGGACCAAACGGAAGTGGCAAAACCACTCTTATCAAAATTGCCAATGGTCTTTTGACACCAGATGCGGGAAGACTTACTATTCAAGGTCTTAATCCTAGTCCTGAGACTAAGGCAATCATTTCTTATCTTCCAGAGCGTACATACCTTGCTCCTTGGATGAAGGTTGCTGACATCATTAATTACTTTGCGGATTTCTATGCTGATTTTGATGTGAACAGAGCCTATGAAATGCTTCAAAATCTTAATATTAATCCCGATGATCGTCTAAAGACTATGTCTAAGGGTACAAGAGAAAAGGTACAGCTTATCCTTGTCATGTCAAGGCGTGCAAAGCTTTATATTTTGGACGAGCCAATCGCTGGAGTTGACCCTGCAGCTAGAGATTACATCCTAAATACTGTCATTAAAAATTACGACAGAGATGCGGCTATCCTCCTCTCAACTCATCTAATTACTGATGTTGAGGACATTCTTGATGACATTGTTTTCATTCGCTATGGCCAAATTATTGAGGCTGATACAGCCGACAATATTAGAGCTCGCGAAGGAAAGACAATTGATCAATATTTTAGGGAGGTGTTCAGATGTTAGGAAAAATATTAAAGTATGAGTTTAAGTCTACTTATAAGATAATTACACCACTTATATTGGCTGTTCTCGTTTTAAGTCTCATCCTAAGATTTCAATTAACAGCCATGGATAGCATAAATTTTAATGAAAGAGCAATTGGCTATCAAGCCGGTCTTGGTTTATCAATTTTCTTTTATATTATGCTAATTTTTGCTACAAGCATTGTTACCTTTATTGTGTTGGTTACTCGCTTTTATAAGACAATGTTTGGCGATGAAGGTTATTTAACTTTAACATTACCTTGCCAACCAGATTTACTTATGAATGGAAAAGCATTAGCATTTTTCATCTGGAATCTTGCAATTTCAGCTACATGTATCCTTTCATTTTTCATTATTGGCTTTAGTAAAGAAGTTTTAGGATTCATTGCTGATATGTTTGATGGCTTAAGATCTTTTATTTATGAAGATTTAGGCGTAGCACCTGTTATATTCTATACTATAATCATTTTAATCTGCTTGATTAGCATAATAATGGGTATATATAAGATTATTATGTGCCTTGCAATTGGACAGTTATCAAATAGTCATAAGGTAGGTTTTGCTGTGTTAGCTTTCCTTGGCACAAACTTTGCAGTTGGAATTATTGATATGATTTTATCTTTGGTTTTTCAGCTAGGAAATATCGGTTCAATTTACTCTATCTCAATGGTGATAGATGACTATTCAACAGCACTTTTCAGAACGCTTATATTTACACTGATTAAATATATCGTATATACGGTAGTAATGTATTTCATTAGCCACTACATCATTAATAAAAAATTGAATTTGGAATAGAATCTTTGGTCTACTAACCTAGATTCCTAATTTTTAAATGTTTCGAGGGCCGAGGTGGTCCAGGGGGACGGGGTTAGTGGTCCATAACGAAAAGTTATGGACCACTAACCCCGTCCCCCTGGACCACCTCGGCCCCTTTATATTGACTTTATATTGATATTACATTGAAAGCTTCTTAACAACAGCTGCTGTCTCTGCTTCTGTAAAGCTCTGGTGACTCCAACCGCAAATCTTTTTATCTGGGTCATCCTCATATCTTGGAATAACATGAATGTGGAAATGATTAACTGTTTGTCCGGCAGCCTCACCATTGTTTTGAACAATGTTTACTCCCGCACAACCAAGCTTTTCCATCATTCTATTAGCAATCTTTTTAGCAAGTGGAAGTGCCTTTGCTGCTACAGCATCATCAATCTCAAAAAGATTTGCAAAATGATCCTTTGGAAGAATAAGTGCATGTCCCTTTGTAGCCGGGTCTGCATCTAATATCACTTTAAAATTGTCATCTTCATAAATGCTGTTTGTAGGAATATCCCCATTTGCAAGCTTACAAAAAATACATTTCTCGTCCTTCATCTTGTGCCTCCTAGTGTGAAAATGTAAAAATGTCGTCTAACATTCTAAGTGTTCTAAAGTTGCCCTTTGCAGTCATATCTCCAACGGAAAATGCTCGTTGGAAGGTCTCTCTACCAGCAACTATATTATCCATTATGTTTGAAGAAAGCTTCATGTATACATCTATACCCTCTTCCTTGCCATAGTGGCTATCAAAGTGCTCGCCATTAATGTGCACGAAAAGAGGCTGATTCTTGCCCTCTATCATGAATAGGTACTTGGCATTAAACTCAGGATTGCCCTTGAAGTGTATCTTTAAATCGTTGATATACTCGTTAGAACTATCCTCCTGCTTTTGTCCCATCATATCTCTAAACATATTGGTAAGGTCCGCTATATCTGCCTTCTGTGTCTGTACATACTCATCATCTGAAACAAACTTTGAGAGCTGTTCTGACTCCTGTGGAGATAAATCCAACTGCTGTGTGCGAAGAATGCTTCTTGTCACAGCCTGATTACTTGTTGGAAGTCCTTTGGTATGTTGAGAAATAGTACGATATAGTGTCTCCACCTTTTTCTCGATAATGTGGGCATACTCCACATTTTCTCTAAATTCACGCAAATCCTCTACGTAGCCGCAGAACCCTGAGCAAGGTAAACCACCTAAAATCTCCCAAGCATTCTCCAAAGTTACCATAGCCTCGCGCTCACCATAGGTAGTAGACATAACAACTGGCTGCATATACGTTGTAGCAAGAGCTGTCTTGTCAGCGTATAGCCAGCAGGCATCTAAAAACTGGTTCATGTAGCCGCCGATTCCAAGCCACTCAACTGTGGTTGCAAGGATTATGCCATCTGCATCCTTTAATGTCTGTGGGAGCATAGAAATAGCATTTTTATGCTCGTAAATATTAAAAAGATTTACCTCAACCTGGAGCTCGATAAGCACCTGCTCCATCTTGTTGATAACATATAATGTAGGGTCCTCCAAAAGACCTCTACCACCGTAGTATATATTTACCTTCATTATTGCTCCTCTTTTTTATCATCGTTATTTAAAGTATAGGTTTTTTCGTCCTTAAAATCAACGGAGCGATTTTTTATTAAAGTTGGAATTCCGTATGAAAGAAATGTGAGAAGTAAGCCTGCAACTATGCCTCCTAGATGACCAAAATTGTCTGTTCCGGCAGTGGCAAACCCAAAATATAATGTGAGTATTGCCATGAAAATCATTCTTCTAGAGCTTATGCCCGCATACCTGCCTTTATGGACTAGTATCACTACAAGCATACCGCCAATAAGACCAAAAATAGCACCTGATGCTCCAGCCACCACATCGTTTTTTCCAAAGAGACATAGGTGGAAGAATGACAAAAAGGAGCCAGCTAATCCTGACCCCAAATATATTCCTAAACAACGTGTAGGACCTACTGCTCTTTCAAAGATTTGTCCCATCAAGAAAAGCAGCAGCATATTATTTAAAAGATGTTCAATTCCAAAGTGCATAAATGTGGCTGTAAAAAGTCGATACCACTGGCCATATCTAAGGATATAGTATGGATTCATCGCACCGTTATCCAGCATATAAGTGGCGTTTAAGGTGTTGCCAAAAAATTTACTGCCACTGAATTCCAACACAATAAAGACAATTATGTTAATTGCCACCAAAATATATGTAATTGGCGTTTCCTTCGGCTTAAAATAATTGTTTTCCAATTGCTATGCGAGCATATCCTGAGGCATTCGGCTTAAGAGCTTGCTCATTTGTACCTTATGCTCTTCCTCCATCTCTGTAAGTGGCAATCTTAGACTACCTACATTAAATCCTAACATATTCATAGTTGATTTAACAGGGATAGGATTAACTTCGCAGAACAAGGCATTTACCAACTCTAAGTAGTCAAGCTGAAGCTTTAACGCCTTGTCCTCATGGCCCTGAAGGTACTCCATAACCATATCGTGAGTGCCTTTTGGAGCAACATTTGAAAGTACCGAAATTACTCCGACCCCTCCAAGTGCAAGGATTGGAATAATTTGGTCATCATTGCCTGAGTATATATCAAGGCATCCTCTACAAAGGCTTGCCAATTTGGTAACCTGTGAAATATCTCCGCTGGCTTCCTTTATGCCGACGATATTGTGATTCTCTAGGCCAAGACGCATGGCTGTCTCTGGAAGAATATTGCAGCCAGTACGAGATGGCACATTGTACATAATAATTGGTAAATCAATCTCCCTTGCAATAGCTGTGTAGTGCTCGTACAACCCCTGCTGGGTAGCCTTATTGTAAAAAGGCGTAACAATCAACAGGCCATTCACGCCTAGTGCCTGTATTTTTTTAGAAAAGTCTATGACGATTCTTGTGGAATTGCCGCCAGAACCTGCTATGACTGGGATTCTTCCATTAACACGATTTACTGTAAATTCAATTACAGAAAGCTTTTCCTCCTCAGTCATTGTGGCTGGTTCGCCAGTAGTTCCACACACAATGATTGCATCGGTGTGTGCTGCAATCTGTCTGTCAATTAGAGTTCCTAGCATGTCATAATTTACGGTTTCGTCTGCATTGAACGGAGTAATCAATGCCACTCCTGCACCTTTAAATAATGTCATGACCGTCCTCCTTGATAATCTCTGCTATCAATTCTCTCTCGTCCATGTGATGCTTAACACCCTTTATCTCCTGATAATCCTCATGGCCCTTACCAGCAAGCACCACAATATCGCCCTCTTTTGCATTTACAAGACAATACCTGATTGCTTCTTTTCTGTCTGGCACTGTGACATAATCGCCATCAGCCTTCTTAACACCTACAAGTATGTCGTTAATGATGTCCATCGGCTCCTCATCACGTGGATTGTCTGAAGTAACTACTGTTAAATCAGCAAGCTTGGATGAAACCTCACCCATTTCAAATCGTCTTGACTTTGCACGATTTCCACCACAACCAAAAAGACAAACCAACCTGCCTGGCTCATATTCCTTTAATGTTGTAAGTAAACTTTCTAATGCCATAGCATTGTGGGCATAATCAATCATTACTGTAAACTTGCTTGATACAGGAATAAGCTCAATTCTTCCCTTCACATGTACGTCCATAAGGGCTGACTTAATCTTGTCTTCAGGCACATTAAACTGCTTGCAAATCGCCACTGCTGTAAGGGAATTATAAACAGAAAATGTACCTGGCACATTTACCTCAACTGTCATATCTTCCTTGCCAGTGATGTGGTATTTTACCCCAAGGGCTCCTTTTTCATTTAAAAGCTCTACATTTTCAGCAATCAGGTCGTTGTCTCTACCGTAGCCATACTTAATCACCTGACAAGTATGACCCTTGAGAATACCCTCGATATGCTCACTATCACCATTAAAAATACCAGTCTTGCACTGCCTAAAGAGAAGACTCTTGCAGTGCATATAATCAGCAAAATCCTTATGCTCATTTTCACCTATATGGTCTGGCTCAAGATTTGTAAATACACCTATATCAAAAGTAAAGCCTGATACTCTATGAAGCATAAGCGCCTGTGAGCTAACCTCCATAACCACTGCATCCAAACCAGCATCTACCATCTGTTTGAAAAGCTCCTGAACACGATAAGATTCTGGCGTTGTATTAACTGCTGGTATTCGCTCATCCCCAACAATTGACTCGATTGTACCAATAAGACCTGTTTTGATTCCTGCACTTTCAAGAATAGACTTTACCATGTAGGTTGTAGTTGTCTTGCCCTTTGTGCCAGTAATGCCGATGGTCTTAAGCTTTCTTGCTGGATGACCAAAGTAGGCAGCTGATGTGTATGCCAATGCCTCTCGACTGTTTTTAACCTTTATATATGTTACACCCTCAACTGGCTTAACATCCTTTTCGATGATGATAGCGCCAGCGCCCTTTTCAATCACATCCGGAATAAAATCGTGGGCATCCCTTACCGTACCTGAGATGCAAACGAAGACAGAATCCTTTTCGACCTTCCTCGAATCATATACAAGTGTAGAGATATCTCTATCAAGCTCTCCTGCATACAACTCGTAATCTAAATTCTCTAGTAAATCTGTTAATTTCATAAAATCTCCTGATCTTTTTCTCGCTTTTTACGTGTACAATCCTGAGTATTACTCCGTCGAACTAAAAATGTTCTCCTTGAGTAACACACAGAGGTTGTCCACTACAAGCTACTTCAACATTATTATTTTCTTTTATTTATATCTTCTATATTTACACTATTATCTACCACTCTAACCAGATGAATTCACCAACCAGTTATGCCGGGAAATTACATTTATAGAGACATCTCACCTGTAAATACCGTGGTGGCTGGGCCTGTCATGAAGATGTGATTGGTGGCCCTGTCGTACTCGATGGTAAGATCTCCTCCACGAAGATGAACCAAAACCTTATCATCGGTTTTGCCATTTAGGATGCAAGCCATTACAGTAGCACATGTACCTGTGCCACATGCCCAAGTTTCAGCAGAGCCCCTCTCCCAAACGCGCATGTTGGCTTCTGTTCGCGAAATCACCTGAACAAACTCGGTGTTGGTTCGCTTTGGAAATCTCTCATGATTTTCAAACTGTGGACCGTATTTTTCTAATTCAAAATTCTCGGTATCATCTACAAAAACAACTGCATGAGGGTTGCCCATTGATACACATGTCATATGCCAAGTCTTGCCTCCCACCTCAATTGGCTCATCAATCACTTTATCGCCATCAGCAACTACAGGAATCTGCGCTGGCTCTAAAATTGGTTCGCCCATATCTACACGTACCTGCGCCACCTTGCCTTCCTCAACATAGAGTGTTAGGTACTTGATACCGGCTCCTGTTTCAACAGAAATCTCTGTCTTATCTGTGAGCTTGTGGTCGTAAACATACTTTGCCACGCAACGAATCCCGTTGCCACACATCTCACCTTCTGAGCCATCAGCATTGTACATTCTCATTCTAAAATCAGCCTTGTCGGATGGACCAATTGTAATTAATCCATCTGAACCTATTCCAAAATGTCTATCGCTAACCTTGATTGAAACCGCTGTAGGATTATCGATTGTCTCTTCAAAAAGATTTACATAAACATAATCGTTTCCACAGCCATGCATTTTTGTAAATTTCATACTGAATCCTTTCTTAATTACAGTCTATTTACATTCTCTCATAAGCATAGTATACTCCGCACTTTTTGGAGTGTTAATGCCATTTTGTGCTGAATATGTTGCAAATAGTGCTATCGAAGTTATACTATGAATAGAGACTATGATTTTACTGAGAAAGCTCGAAAGTATTTTTAAGAGGTGTTTAATGGCAGAGTATTCGAAAAAAGGATATTTATATTCCAATTTTAAAATTTTTCATTTATCAGATTCTAATCTTGGAGAAATTGATTTTCACTATCACGATTTCCACAAGGTTTTAATTCATTTGTCTGGAAATACCTCCTATTCTATCGAAGGCCAGACCTTTGACTTACAGCCAAATGACATTGTATTTGTAAATGCAGGAGAGGTTCATAAGCCTATTTTCCATGATGGGACACTTTATGAGCGAATCATTATCTATATTTCTAGAGATTTCCTGGCAGAATACAGTCATGTAGACAATGATTTATCCTATTGCTTTAGAAATGCCATGGAAAACAACTCACATGTATTACGACTTCATGTCTTTAAGAATTCCAAAGTGGCCGCTTCAGTTTCAAAGCTTGTTAATAATCTAGGCCTTGATGCTTATGCAAATGAACTTCTCATGCAGGTACTTTTTCTAGAATTTATGGTAGAGCTGAACCGTGCTGCCATCAGCGATGAGGTTGAATATATATCAACCAATTATGCCGGTTCCAAAATCAATTCAATCATTCAATATATTAACGAGAATCTTAGCGATGATTTGTCAGTGGATTTTTTGAGCGAAAGATTTTTTCTTTCACGCTATTATTTGATGCATACATTTAAGGAAGAAACCGGATATACGGTAGGAAATTATATTTCCATGAAGAGACTTTCTATGGCACAGTCCCTGATAGATTCTGGCATTCCTATTACTGCTGCCAGCGAACAGGCAGGCTTTAGCACCTACTCAACTTTTCTTAGAGTATACAAAAAGACCTATGGCACCAGCCCTCGCAAGAAGGCTGAGTCACAGGCCTCACTTTCATTTTAATCAGTTAAAATACTAGCAAATATCATCCTTTAAAGTTTCGAT
>JAEEGK010001439.1_pt1 | contig 59698 bp, 55 predicted proteins | sample 8958771 | NCBI WGS metagenome assembly JAEEGK01 (sample SAMN16246547, study PRJNA631951) | gut metagenome | biome: gut microbiome; feature: rumen; material: SC-attached | host: Bos | place: Iran: Karaj | collected 2018-10 | reverse complement strand
TATCAAGCTTTTCCGTTACCTGCTCGGTGTCTCCGCTTGTGATGTGATATGTAAAGGCCGGATAACGCTCTTTGAGTTTTTTGATCTCCTTGGCAAGAAAGCCGATCTGATATGATTCGGCCAGTCCAAAATAAATATCGCCTCCTGTGATGTCGCCAAGGGAAACAAATTCTTGCTCGATCTTGTCTGCCATAGCGATAAGGTCTTCGGCACGGTCACGTAGCAGCATCCCTTCATCGGTCAGCTTTATTGAAAAGCTGTGACGGGTAAACAGCTTTTTTCCCAATTCATCTTCAAGAGCTCTGAGGACCTTTGATAACGTGGGCTGGGTAACATGCAGCATTTGGGCGGCATGAGACATGTTTTCCTCCCTTGCTACAGCTAAAAAGTATCGCAGGTTCTTGATCTCCATAGGTTCTCCTCGTATAATTTTTTATGATTTCAATCTACCATTTCTTACGGAAAAATACAAGCCCGAATACAATGGCCATACAACGGCAACATACAACGGGGTACAGTTCGGACGCTATGGGGCATATTAAAACACACATCTGTATTTTAGAAAAATGGTGCATTGTTATGAATGTTTTCGTATGGGCTTTTGTTGCGGCATCTTTTATTATCTGGTATACTGAAGACTATCACCAAAAAAAAGAGCGTAAATGACCAAAGGGGATTAAAAGGTATCTTACTTATGAAAATAAAAAAATCTTAACTTTCGGTATGATCAGTAAGTATTTGCATAATATGAATTTTCTTGTTTTGGGGACAAAGAAAATCGGTTATGCGGGGGGAATAGAAGCACAAGCGCTTTGCTTCAAAAAGGAGAAAGAATGAGATTACATCTTTTTTTTAAAGAACTGTTCGGCGGGCCAACAAAAATGATGCAATATTTTGGGGTGGTTATGGTTGTATATTTACTTTTGTGCTGTAACCTTTTGTTGTTTTTTCAAAATACGGATTCTTCAGTTCAACCGGATGTTCTTTGGTGCGGCTCTAAAACTGCTTCTTCTTATTCTGCTCTGTCAGATGAACTTTACTCATTGTTAAACAATACATCAGATAACGACCTTGAAGTCTATAAATTGAATTTTGTATTTTCTTATACTTACGGAGCCGATGGATTGATTTCTGCTCTGAAGTATTCCTGCTATTCTTTTGACCATTCTTTTTTTACAAATAAAATATCTGATTCTCTGGCAACCGGTTCAATTCCCCAAAAAGGGAAAAAAGAGGCAGTTCTGGGACCGAATCTTGCAAAGGAATTGAATTTGAAGGTGGGAGACGTTATTTCCAATCGCCCTCAGAAAATCGGCACGACGGATGCTGCTTTTGTTCCACTTGATTTTGGCAGACCGGATGTTACAGAAGAATACAAGGTATCAGGAATCCTGAATCCGACCTCCGACATATTTGACTTTTCTGTTCTTGTGGATTCCTCTACGGTTGCCAATACAGATGCTAACCAGATTTGGATTTATTTACCGAATTCGAAGTCAAAAAAGGTATATGAGAATCTTTCCATTTCCCCGTTACGCTACGGAGTGTCACAAATAGAAGATATATATATTGCAAATCACAAGACGTTCAGGAAGCGTGCGTTTAATACGGCATATATTCTGATACTGATATCACTCATGGATTTCTTTTTAATATCTTATGTATTTAAAGGAGTCGGAAGAAAACTGGGTGTTTTGAAGGCTATAGGAATAAGTGAGAAATACATTATTCAAAGTTACTATTTTGGACTTGTGATATTTAATCTTTGCGGAACAGTATTAGGAGCACTGTTTATGCATACTTGCACAGCAGTACTTAATAAGATGAAAGCATCACTTTACGAAATAGAGTATTCGGCATATAAGGTTGATACAAATATGTACATACTTTTGGCATTAAGCTTTGTTGTGTCGGTGACAGTGACTTACATGGGCTTATATTACAGACTGTACAAAATAAGTCCCAAGGTGGCAATGACGATGAAAGGGTAAAGATTGAAGTATGAAGAGATGCGGGCGTGAATTTTCAGCAGAATACGTGAAGAGTACAAAGACAAAATCATTATTGTGATTACGCATGATTGTGATTTTATGCAGGGGCATGAATTGGAAATTATAAAATGGGAGGAAAAAATGAGCGTTGAAGTAAAAAACTTGTACAAGTCTTTTGAGAAGAAAAATGGGAAAATTGAGGTATTAAAAGGTATTAACCTTTTCTTCGAGGATAAAAAAATGTACCTGATCAAGGGGGCTTCCGGAAAAGGAAAAACCACGTTGCTCACAATGATCGGACTTCTGGATTCGCCCTCGGAAGGAGAGATAATTGTGGACGGAAAGCACGTTGAAAAACTTCCGGAAAAAGAACTGTGCAAAATTCGAAGGGACAAATACGCTTTTGTTTTTCAGGATTACGGTTTGCTGGAAAACCTTACGGTGTATGAGAATATGAATGTTCAGCAGGTGGAGATGAGCGATAAGCTTGGCGAGAAGGAATGCGAAGAAATCCTTGAAAAGCTTAATATGCTACATCGCAAAAATCATAAGGTAATGGAACTTTCGGGAGGAGAGAAGCAGAGAGCTGCATTCGCAAGGGCTCTTGTTAAAAAATCGGATGTTTTTATCTGCGATGAGCCGATATCGAACATAGATGAAGAAAACGCTGATGTTATTCGCGAGCTATTGATGAAAATTAAAGAAGACAGAACAGTTATTCTTACATGCCATACTAATTTCTTTGATGACATTTGCGATGAAATAATCAGACTGTAGGGGGGCTAAATGAGAAGAAAACTATTCATAAAGGAGCTTTTGGACGGGAAAATAAAGTGCGTTGCTTTTTGGGCGGCTACCTGCTTGTCTTATGTTTTGATTGCCGTTTTACTTGCTCTGCAGTGTCAAGATCAAAACAAAGAGATTTATCCCGATGTGATATTTTACGGAAAAATAGAAGGATTTGCCAATCATGCGCCAATAAACAGCAATTTTAAGAGTGAGACGGACACAATGCTTGAAGGGGAAAATGAGTCCTTCCTGTTGAATGAAAGAACAATTATTGCATTTGAAAACGCTTCTCAGCTTTCGCGTGTTTCATATAATAGGTACTTTTATCAGGATGAATTCGGAAAACTCTTTGAGGACCGACTTGCTGAAGGACGTATGCCTGAAAAAAGAAAAGATGAGGTGGTTTTAGGGTGCGATTTGGCCAAAGCTACTAACGTAAAGCTGGGAGATATTGTCGGAACCGGATGGATAACTGAAGGAAAATTGGCAGGCTGTGGATGGGCTCTTTCGGAAGAAGATCCTCTGAAAGACAGAGCCTGTAAGGTTGTGGGAATCTTGAATCCGGTAAATGATTATTTTGACAATTCCATTTTTGCGAATACGCACAATGATTCTACGTTTGAACCCAACAGCCTTATGGTTTTCTTTAATAGCAACAAGTGCGTAAATATTTACAGGGAGAAGGCGAAGAATCTTCCCTTTGCTGAAAATGGAGTAGATCATGCCGTTGAGAACTATTATAACAAAGACTATGGTCCGATTACCGCGCTCCTTACCAAATGCTATTACGTTCTGTTTGCGGTTGTCTTTGCGCTGCTTATGTTGAACTATATTTTTAAAGGCCTTTCCTATAAGCTGGGAGTAATGAAAGCTATCGGAATTACTGATAAGTATTTGTTCTCTGCTTATTTTGGCGGAATAGCTGTACAAAATATTACCGGATATGCGATTGGGGTACTTGCATTAAAGATTACCTGCAGCATAGTAAACGGTTATAAATCAAGTCTTTTTGGGTATACTGTAAATTCCTACAGGATTAACTTCAACATGATTTTTATCTTATTTATCATGTTAATCTGCATTCTTGGTATGTTTGCAATGGTACTCAGAAAGAAGATATGCAAAATATCTCCTAAGAAAGCTATGACTTTAGAGTGATTTTTTGACACCCGGGGACGGGGTTAGGGTGTCATTAAACTTTTATTTGGCTTACGAAAGTGAGGTGTCAGACATATGGAAAATAAGGGGCTGTATGATGTTTACCTTTTTGGGCAGGTGTTGGGCACACATTCTTTTTTGTTAAAAGATGGTTTCCTGCAGCCGGATAATTATTCAGAGATTGCAGAGCAGTATTTTCTGCCGGGAGGTGAAACAGGAACAGCAGCAACTGTTCTTGCTTCGCTTGGTGCGCGTGTTCGGATGGACGGCACATGGATAGGCACTGAGGTGGCACCAATGCTGAAGAATTTTTATGCGGAAAAGAGAGTGGATCTGTCTTCTTTGCGCTTTACGGAAGATTCCGGCGTTATGGATTATGTTGTGATAGCAGGACTTGTGCGCTCTCCGATGGGAAGATTTCAGACCCTGTTTTCAACCGGAGAAAGATGGTGGAATATTCCAAAAGAAGAGGACATTTCCTGTGCAAGGGTCGCGGCTATTGATCCTTATTTCCGAGAGGAATCTGTTCTGGCTGCCGTACTTTGCGGGAAACATGGCATTCCTTTTGTTACGATCGACAGTCGTCATGACTCATTTTTGCATAAGAATGCAGCGGTGAATGTAGTATCGCATGAATGTACGGATCAGGAATATGCAGGGATGGCTCCGGAAGAGGTTGTGGAGCTGATGCAGAAGGAAACAGACGGTTTAACGATCCTGACACAGGGCGACGGGGATATACTGTATGCCCGGAGAGGAGAGCCTGTCCAAAGATGTAAACCTTTCTCTGTTACTGTCAGAAGCACGCTTGGGGCCGGTGATACTTTTAAGGCAGGATGCGTATATGGTCTGCTGCATGGCATGGATGACGAGAGCTTAGTGCGCTTTGCCTGTGCCTGCTCTGCTGTAGCGATATCGCGCTTTCCGCTTCCGTTATATCCGCCGAAGTTGGAAGAAGTGCAGGCATTGTTGAAATTATAGACTGTGAAGCTTGAGAAATCCGATAAGAATGTCTGTGTTATGAATACAGATGACATTTTGCCTTGTGATATGTACTCAGGCAGGGCTACTCCCAGCTACTCAGAAACTTTTTATATTCCCTGGGCGTTTTGCCGGTGGCTTTTGTAAAAGCGCGTAAAAAACAGGAGTAGTCATTAAAACCGCATTCAAGAGCGACATCCATAAAAGGCTTGTTTGAATAGATCATTTCCTTGGCAAGCATAATACGACGATATTGAATATAGTTGTATATGCTTCTTCCCGTATATGAAGAAAATTCGCGGGACAGGTAGGACGGACTGAGGCCGAACTGTTTGGAAAGACCGGAGATGGAAAGGTTTTCGGCATAGTTATTGTTAATATAGTTAAGAACAGACTGGATGGTTTCGTTGATAATAATAGGCTTGTTTTCCGTCTCGCTGCTCTTGGCTATTTCATATACCAAACTTAAGAATTCGGCAATACACTGAGCATTCTTCCACCGGTCGAGCGGATTTTTTTTATGCATATTTTCTTTTATCATCTTTATACGCTTTTTTAGCTCTTCTGCAGCTTTCTCATCTATGTAAAAATAAAACCTTCCTTTTTCCACACTTTCCTTAAAAAACGTAGAAAAATCATATAACCCCATTCCTATGGTCTGCATAATGCCGGGACTGACATATATCCACGAACGCATATAATAATCCGACGGCTGGCTTGATACAAGCCCATGGAGGATAAAAGGCGGAAGAATGATCAAAGTATAAGTCTTTAAAGGAAAAACATTCTCGTCCACACAATAATATGGTACTCCTGTTTCGAAAAGATAGAACTCATAAAAATCATGATAATGTAATCTAAAAAAGTTCCAGCCGACAGATGAGTCGGAATAGGCATGGTAGTCGGGATTGCCATTGCTCATCGGACTGTAGGCGGATTGCTTTTTATATAAAGTGTTCAAAATAGTCTGCTCCCTTGTGCATATTTTCAGTGACTTGAGTTAAAGCTGTTAAATCTGTTAAATCTTTTAAATCTATCTCATATCATAGTGTAGGAATTACATATTTTCAAGTACAAATTACAAAGAAAACGCAAATAATAACATATATAATCAGTATTATCGGATGGAGGTATTAACGATAGGTTAATGAAATAATAATGGGAAAAAATGCTGATTTTAAGGGGGTTAAGATGAAAAAGATCACTTCTGACAAAAAGAGCGGAGGAAGCAAGATACTCAGATGGCTAAAGCGTGACTGGCGATTATATGCAATGCTATCGATCCCGATCATCTGGTATGTGCTGTTTTGCTACAAGCCGATGGCAGGTCTGATCATTGCGTTCCAGAAATATAACATCTTTAAAGGAATTAAGGGAAGTCAGTTCGTTGGCTTAGAAAACTTTAAGTTTGTATTTGCAATGAGAGATTTCAAGATTGCACTTCGAAACACATTGTGGCTAAACTTTCCCCCAATATCCTGAACTTGAAGATTTCGGAGACTGCATGATCACCGGGAAGAATGGTACGGCTTTCTACTTTAGAGTTGACTGGTTTACTCCCGACGGTCTTAGGACCTGGGGCGACGGACGTACACTTATAATAGGGACGGAAGGAACCATTGAACTCCGTAAGTACATAAACGTTGCAGAAGAACCGGCGGTTACCGATCTGGTGTTTCTTGTAAACGGTAAGGGCGAAAAACGTTACGATGTCAGTGGCAAAGTCGGATTTCCATTCTTTGGCCAATTGGTATTGGATTGTATAAACAGAACAGAAAATGCTATGACACAGGAACATTGTTTCAAGGCTGCCGAACTTGGAGTTTTGGCACAGATGAAGGCAAATTCCTGATCGGGCAGCAAAGTGTAAACCAAGGCTGGGGTGATACCCGGGGACGGGGTTATGGTGTCATTTTTTGACACCATAACCCCGTCCCCGGGTATCATTTTTTATATACAATCCCCCTCAAAAGTGCTATTTTAAAGATATGCAACTTATAGTTGCCAAAATGCAAAAGTGAGTTGGTAGCATTTTTACGCGGCTTTTGATAAAAATGATGCATAACAGGGAGGACAACATGAATTTCGCAGAGAATCTAAAAGCAATCCGAAAAGAGCAGGGTATTTCACAGGAGGAACTTGCAGAGATGCTGGATGTCAGCAGACAGGCAGTTTCAAAATGGGAATCGGGAAACGGCTATCCGGAAGTCGAGAAACTGCTTATTATATCGGAAAAACTGAAGGTGTCATTGGATACGCTGATGGGAAATGAGATCGGGAAAAACGAAGCGGTTGCGGAAAAGAAGCTTACGAACCCTTCGGGTGAGATATCCATCACTTCTCCCAATGAGGGTGTCATCGTCAGATGCAGCAGCGTAGTCAGATCTCAAAAGTACAAGGGTGGAAAGAACTCTCCGAAATTCGCGCTTTTTGCGCAGGAAAATCCAAGCGCAGCGCGCCGTGATGCGGCAAATACCTTCCTGGGCTGGTACATGACGGAAGAAAGCGTTACAAAGGAGATCGGAGAGATCATGAAAGCTCTGAATGAGGGACAGGAAACCTATGCACTCAAGTACTCCGTCAAGGTTAAAAGATCATTCTTATCTGTTAAGCTGGAGGAGTAAAATGAATCTCTTAATAAAGGAGCTTTCAAAGAAATCAGACAATGTTACCATTTTGAACGGGATAGATCTGGAGGTGAAAAGCGGGGAAGCGGTCGCGTTGGTGGGAGCCAACGGCGCAGGTAAGACAACCCTTTTAAATTGCATATTAGGCATATATTCCCGGTACTCGGGTGAGATCCTTGTCAACGGGATCGATGTGAAGAGTAAGGAATGCGACACTCTCCGCGAGAAAGTCGCTTTCGTGCTGGACACCACCGGCCTTTTCGCACCTCTTACAGCATGGGAAAACATTGAGTTTTACGATCGACTGTACAACCCCAAAAGTACATGTGATGAGAGAAGGGCAAGGATCGAAAGGATATTTGAGGAGATTTCTCTTAAAGGGAAAGAAAATATGATCGTAACCAAGTTTTCCAAGGGAATGAAGCAGAGACTCGCCATCGGACGCACTCTCGTCATAAAGCCGGAACTCTTCCTTCTGGATGAGCCCTATCTGGGGCTTGATGTGGAGGGAAAGAACTTCCTTACCGAGCAGCTTCTTAAACTTAAAAAGGAGGGATGCACCATACTTCTGAGTTCCCATGATCTGACCGAGATCGAAAAAGTCTGCGATAAAGCAGTGTTCGTGAAAAAGGGAGAGATCCGTGACGAAAAGCCGCTGAGTAACTTCGAAGCGGAAAAGTCCGAACTGGAAATGATGTACGCAAAGGTGCTGATGTGATGAACGGGAAAAATGATGCCCTCATGTGGCTTGAAAAGAAAAGATTTGCTTTTGCAAGGGTCAAAAACCGGATAGCATTGATGATCATGCTCGGACTTGGCACTGCCTGTACGTTGAGCCGCCTTTTGGATCCGGGGATCGCTCTCACAAGCATATGGCTGCTTGCCGTCCTCATGTGTTCCAATAAGGCTGTAAATTCATTTTATGATGCTGCTTTGAAGCCGGTGCTTTGCATGAAAAGAGACATGAGGCAGGTGATAAGCTGTAAGCTGTTTTATCCGACAGTCTTTCTCATGACTTATCCTATCCTGCAGGCAATTGTCGTGATACCGGTCATGCTCTTTCAAAACCGGTTTGATCCGAAGCTTGTTTTAAGAGCCATGCTTTGTCTGGCGGAAACGCCTGTGATCATTGGCGGAGTTACCGTGATCTCGCTAAGTGTAAAGGAAGGTTTCAGAGCTCTGCTGATCGTTGCTGTTGTCCTTTCGGTCAATGTTTTGCTGATGACTGAGAGGTTAAGCATATCGGTCTGTGGAGTTGAAGTGCTGTTCTTTACGGCCTTTTTCTCGGTGACAAGGTTCTTGAGCTCAAAGCTTACGGTGGAAGATATCTTTACAAACGGAGGCAGAAGATGAATGCATTTTTATGGTATAAGATCAAAATGATGCTTAAGGTTAAGAAAGTTGCGGGAATGATCCTTTGCCCGGTGATCTATGTGTTTTTAAATACATTTTTTGGAGCAGGACCCGAAATCATATTGAAGCTTTCGGGACTTGCGCTCCCATTGATCTACACGCAGGTCCTTTTCTCGGTGGGAGATCTTTGCAGGATCAATTGCTATGTGGCAGCGGGTAAGAGATCGAAGGATCTCTGGCTTACGAACATGATGGTTACCACCGTCGCGGGCCTTGCTGCAAGCTTCCTTACAACGATCATTGGATCGATTGTTTTCGGTATCGGTTTAAAAGAAATGTCGGAGATCCTGGTTGCGGACATCTGCTTTGCACCGACAGCCGCTTTTCTGATCGGCCTTTCAACAATACATTACAGAAACTATTCAAGGTTTGAACTGATCTTTGCCTCTGTGATCGCGGTGCTCAACACTCTTGTTTTCTTTTTGCCTCTTTTGGAACTTCTTGTACCTGTAAAACTTCCCGTTATCGGAATCGGTATTGCAGGAGCGGTATCTCTTGCAGGCCTTTTTGTTCTGAAGCCCCTGATGGAACACAACGACAACGAAACCTTGATCCTGAATGTTATGCGGGAAGTATCCGCATATGACCGCAGGATCCTGGGGCTGGATGAATGATACCCGGGGACGGGGTTATGGTGTCAAAAAATGACACCATAACCCCGTCCCCGGGTATCATTTTTTCAAATACCTCTTGACACATTATACTATGTGATGTATAGTATGATGCAACAAAGGGTATTTAGAAACTTGTTGCCCAAAAACATGGAAAGGAGATGCTGATGGAATCCCAGTTTAGACGAGGCATCTTGGAAGCCTGCGTTCTGGCGGTGCTTGAAAAAGGGGAATCTTACGGTTACCAACTGGTCAGAGACGTTAATGCCTTTATTGAGATCAGTGAATCCACAATGTATCCCATTTTGCGAAGGCTGGAACAAACAGAACTTTTGGAAGTTTTCAGCATGGAACACAACGGAAGGCTCAGAAAGTATTATCGGATCACGGACAAAGGCCGGGAAAAGGTAACGGAAATGCTGGAAGAGTGGGCGGAAATAGTGAAGATCTATCAGTTTATAGTTAAAGAGAGGGAAGAAAAAAATGAGTAAGGAAGAGTTTTTGAGCGCCTTAAAAACTGAGCTCGAAAAGCAAAACCTTGGCAACGTCGAAAACATGCTGCAATTCTACGATGAAATGATCTGTGACAGGATGGAGGATGGGATGACGGAAGAAGAAGCTACTGCTTCGCTCGGATCCATTCAGGACATTGTTAAGGAGATTGCATGGGAAAAACCGGTAACCACATTGGTAAAAGAAAAGGTTCAACAGAGCAGGGCAAAAGCGGAGAACAGCGGAAAAGGCGCAATTTGGGCTGTTCTTGCAATCCTTGGTTCTCCTATCTGGTTACCGCTGGTTATCGTGATACTGATCTGTTTTGCGGTCATATGTCTGCTGTATTGGATCCTGGTACTGGTGGCAGCGTTGATCGTGTTGTTGATACCGATTTTGGCGTTGGCTTTTCTGATACGAGGAGTGATGGGCTTGAGCGGGATTTCACCGGCTTCGAGAATAATTGACGACTTTGGCGGAGCATTGGTGCTGGGGAGCGTTTCATACCTGATGTTCAGACCGTGTCTGGCGTTTTTCGGGGGAACAGGAAAGGTTTTCGTAAATATGCTTACGGGAATTAAAAAGACATTATTTAAATAGATTTTTATCGGAGGGTAAAGAATATGAAAAAATCAACAATTATCGCGTTGATAGCATGCGGAGCGGGACTTTTGCTCCTTATAGCGGGCAGACTGATTTTTAAAGGAGATAACGATATGTTTTTTGGAAACAGAGATAGGACAGAAAAGAGTTATGTGTGCACGGGTGACATTGACAGGCTTGTGGTAAATGAGACCTGCTATAAAACTACGATTACCGTTAAGGATGTGGAAAAAGCAGAGATTAGGTACTTTTTGGATGAAAAAACCGAAACGGTGACGGTGGGGGAAAAGAACGGCGAGCTTACTTTCAAAAGAGATGACAATAAAAAGGGTGTCTATTTTGACATTGACTTCATTAATTCCGCTGAATATCCTACGGAAATAGTTTTACCCGGGGATTTTAACGGCGAACTCATTGTTAAGGGGATAAGCGGTCGTTTGGAAGTTAGGGAGATCACGGGCACAAAGGTTGTCATTGAGAGCAGCTCCGGTGCTGTAAAAGCAGATGGCATTAAGGCGGAAGAATTGGTTGTTACCGCTGTCAGCGGAGCAATAAGACTTAATGATGCGGAGGTCTCCGGAAACTTAAGTGTTGAAGCAAGCTCGGGCAGAGTAGAGATGAAGAACGTCAGCTGCTGTGATCTCAGTTCCACAACCGTATCAGGAGCTCAGGAGATAGGAAAGGTTGAAGCAAAGAACGTTAGTGCAACTGCATCCTCGGGAGCTGTCAAATGCTACGATATGACGGTTGACAAGGATATTTATCTTAAAACTGTAAGCGGACGCATCTCTCTGGAGGATTCAAGTGCGGAAGCACTGAAAAGCGAAAGCGGCTCAGGAGCGCATATGTATGCGGATGTAAAGGTGGAGAGAATAAAAGCCAAAGCCGTTTCGGGAGGGATCGGTCTTGACAGACTGGATATCGGCTCAGAAGGTGTTTTTAACACAAGCAGCGGCAGTGTCAAGGGAACTGTTAAGGGAAATGAATCAGACTTCTCGGTTATTACGAAAACAAGTAGCGGCAGCTCAAATCTCAACAATACCAGAACAGGGGAAAAAACGTTGGATATCACAACAACCAGCGGAAGTATCAAGGTAACGTTTGTAAAATAGCAAAATGCCGGATTTCCGGACTGAATACAGAAAATGTGCTTGATGAAAACATTATTTTATCACAGAGATGTATTGACACGCTAAAGCGATGCTGATATAATTCCTGTGTATTGTCCAAAGGCGGACCATAGGACTGTCTTTGGACTATTTTTATAATATCTTGGAGAGACCCAACGTGGGAGCCGAAGGTGTAAGGTTATCTTACCGATCTCTCAGGCAAAAGGACAGGAGAACAAAAATGGAAAAATTCTTAACAAATTTGGCAGACCTTAATGATAAGGTCAACAGCTTTGCATGGGGCTGGTTTGCCATCATCATGCTTCTCGGTACAGGTCTTATATGCACCGTGATCACTAAATGTTTTCAGATCTCGCATTTTTCTCATTGGTGGAAGAATACCATCGGATCGATGCTTCGCAAGGATACCCACAAAAAGAAGGACAAGGGCTCGGTATCGCAGTTTCAGGCTCTTTGTACGGCACTTGCTGCAACGATCGGAACGGGAAATATAGCAGGTGTTGCGGCAGCTATCTGCGTAGGCGGACCTGGCGCTGTGTTCTGGATGTGGATTGCGGCATTTCTTGGAATGATGACCAATTATTCGGAAAACATCCTTGGAATTTATTACAGAAGAAAGAATAAAGACGGAGAATGGTCCGGAGGTCCTATGTATTACCTGACCGACGGACTTGGAAAATATAAAGGGTTTAAGCATATAGGAAAAGTACTGGCGATAGTGTTTGCCTGCTTTGCGATCCTTGCTTCCTTTGGTATAGGAAATATGGGGCAGATCAATAAGATCACCCTGAACATAGAATCAGCTTTCTTTAACGGAGTGACCGCTCCTTCCTTTTTGGGAACAAGTGTTGTCAATTGGGTGATCGGAGCAGTTCTCATGCTTATCGGCGGGTTCATTATAATCGGCGGACTTCAGAGAATTGCCTCTTTTGCCGAAAGGATCGTTCCTTTTATGGCGATTTTCTATGTTATCGGCGCACTGATAATCATGTTTGTGCATATTTCTTCTATCGGAGCAATGTTTGGTTCCATATTTAAATTTGCTTTCGGAGCAAAAGCACTTGCGGGCGGTATCGCCGGAGAAGCATTGAAGATAGCCATCAAAAACGGCTGTAAGCGAGGCATATTCTCAAACGAGGCAGGTCTTGGCTCTTCCGTTATGGTGCATTCCAATTCAAACGTGACAGAGCCTGTAAAGCAGGGAATGTGGGGTATCTTTGAAGTGTTTGCGGATACTATGATCGTTTGTACTATGACTGCGGTTGTCGTTTTGTCGTCAGGCCTTATCGATCTGACAACGGGCGTGCCTGTAGAAGGCGTTAATGATGCAACTTTGGTCGCTACGGCTTTTGGCAATGTGTTCGGAAAACCCGGCGAATGGTTCATAGCTGTGGCTGTATTGCTTTTTGCGTTTACAACCGTTATGGGATGGTCGCACTATGGTTCCAAGGCAGTGGAATATCTTTTTGGCACTCGCGGCGCAAAGGTTTACAGAGTGATCTTTGTTGTAATGATCATTTCAGGAGCTGTTATGACTTCATCCCTTGCATGGGATATGTCCGATACATTTAACGGACTGATGATGATCCCCAACCTTGTAGGTGTACTTGCATTAACACCTTTGGTAATAAAGATCACAAAGAATTACGTTGAAAGAAACATTAAGGGTAAGGATGTAAAACCTATGCTTTCCGCCATTCCGGAGGTTCAGGAGGAAATGGAGAAGAACATGTGAAAGGATTCGCTGTTTATGGTAAAGACATTTTCGCGTGTTTGATTTATATTTGAGCCATCACAGATCGGGAGGTATTCTAATGGACATGCTGAAAATGGGAAGCTTTCTTGCTGACCTCAGAAAAGAACATAAGCTTACTCAGGCTGAATTGTTCAAAAATATTTAAAAATCCTCTTGATATCCCTTTTAAAAAAGTGTAAGATGCTTGTTGAAAGGGAAAAAAGAGGATTGGAAAAATGTCTGTAAAGTATGGAATGAATATTAATTCTGAAAGCTGCTTTTCTCAGGCTACAGTTTCAAGACTTGTAGAGAAAGCAATGAACAGAAACAGTAAACCTAAGTACAAATGGTTTATAAAACAGGATGCTTTTTCTCAAAGGCAGGTTGACGAACTTGTAAGGCTGTATCAAATTGCCTGAGCTTTTGCACCTGTATAAAAGCTGTAACTCTCGAATCAATTAAAAGATAAAGCATCTGAAGGTGTTTTATCTTTTTTTGAACCTTGCGACGGGATTGATTTTGAAATTGAAAAACAGGAGATAATTAAGTATGAAGGAGTTTATAAAAGAAAGATGCGATCTGATGATCAGAGATAAACAGATCATTAATAAGAACTTTTTGTGTGAGTTTGACATTATGGAGATCGTTGGCAGCCTCATTCTTTCCGGAGAGGGAATGGAGGTTGACAAGGAAAAACTGAAGGAATGCAAAAAGATATTGAGTAAAAATGTAAGCTGCTTTTCGTGTATCAGAGGAATAGGGCGTACGCTTACCATATGCAAGATGGCAATTTCGGATGATCCCCAAAAGTACATTGATGATCTTGAAATGGTTTACAAAAAGATCATGAAGGGCAGATTCTTTAACGGCGAGTATATGGTACTTGCGGCTTCAAACGTTTGCGACAACGGCAAGGTTTCTGAAGCAGACCGGCTTACGGAAAAATTCAATGAAATAGATGACAGGATGAAAAAAGAGCATCCGATCCTTACGGGCGCGGAAGACTGGTCACTGGCTATGCTTCTGGCCATGAGCGATAAGAGCGTGGACTCCATCATAAACGAGATGGAAGAGGGCTATAGATATATGCGTGACATGAAGTTCAGGGCAACTTCGAACGGATTACAGGCGTTGACGCAGGTATTGTCTCTTATGGGCGGAGGCATGGAGTCCAAGTGCGACAAGGTTATCCGCCTCAGCGATAAGTTCAGGGAAAAGGGCGTGAGGTACGGAAAAGAGTACGAGGTTGCCGCACTCGGTACTTTGACAGACATTGACGCGGATGAGGAGACTCTTGTTTCGGAGATCATTGAAACAGCCGAGTATCTGAGAAAGGCAAAGGGCTTTGGAGTATGGCATCTGGATAAAAAGACACGCATCATGTTTGCTACGCTGATAGTTGCGGAAAGCTATGAGAAGAATCATATCACTTCGAGCATCAGACCTCAGATCGAAACCGGAGCAATCACCTCAGCAGCGGCTGTTTCCGTTGCTGCTGCGATCACAATGATACTGATCGTTTGTGTCTGCTGCAGCAGTTCATCGTCTCATTGATCGAAAAAGATCGGTATGAGAATAGAAAAGAAAGAGGGGGCTAAATGATAGAGATCAAGAACGTGACAAAATATTTCGGAACGGGAGAAAGCCGTTTTAAAGCGTTGGACAGCGTTTCACTGAACATAGAGGACGGAGAATTTGCAGTGATACTTGGGGCTTCAGGTTCGGGGAAATCCACATTCCTGAATGTGCTTTCCGGGCTTGAACCAATGGACAGCGGTTCTGTGGCATATGGGGACAAGCACCTTGAAACCATGAGTGAAAAGGAGCTTACAGCTTTCAGACGCGAGAATACGGCATACATCTTTCAGCAATACTACCTTTTGCCGCATCTCAATGTGGAGAAGAACGTAAAAATGGGAGCGGATCTCTCGGGAAACAAGGACTTCTTACCGTTTATCGAGGCAGTCGGACTTGGGAATAAAAGAAAAAAATTCCCCTCCGAGCTCAGCGGCGGAGAACAGCAGCGTGTGGCGATCGCCAGAGCACTGGCAAAGGAGCCCCGTGTCCTTATACTGGATGAACCCACAGGTGCTTTGGACGAAGCTACAGGTCGTCTGGTTTTGGACTATATAATAAAGCTTCAGGACACCAAGCATTTTACCATGATCATGGTCACACATAATGCCAATATCGCTGAAACTGCGGACAGAATAATAAAAATGAACAGTGGCAGGATTGTTTATGTTTCGAGCAACAGCCACAAAAAAACAGCCTACGAGATTGGATGGTGATCTCATGATAATCAGCATCAAAGACAGCATCAAGATGTTTGGGATATCCATTATGACCTGCTGTGCGGTCACTGTATGCAATCTGTTCCTTAACTACTATATCGACCTTAAGGCTGTGGATGCACAGGTGGTGGAAGCATATGCACGCGCCTTGTATGATGCACAGGTGATGACATGTAAGGTGATCTGCCTCGTGTGCGGAGGATGTCTCGCCATTACCACTGCGGTAATGCTGTTCTTTTACATAAAACACTACATCGACACTCATTCAAAGGAATTGGGACTCTTGAAGGCACTTGGTTATTCGAACTTTAAGATCGGAAAAGGTTTTTCTGCTTTCGGACTAAGCGTACTGATCGGGTGCGCTCTCGGTTACCTGCTTTCTTTTGCTTTAATGCCGAGGTTCTATTATCTTCAGAACATAGATGAACTCATTCCCGACCTTGGGATCGGTTTCCATCCGCTGCTTTTTCTGCTTTTGGTGCCGGTTCCCGCTGCTCTGTTTTCTCTTATGGCGGTGGGGTACAGCGTGATAAAGCTGGATCGCCCCTGTGTGGACCTCATGTCGGGAATTGTTGACACTAAGACCAAAAACAGGGATTTCAGGGAACAAAAGGATTTCGTCGGCGATATGAGAAAATCCGTTCTGAAAAGCAGGAAGAGTCTTGTATTCTTCATAGGTTTTGCATCCTTTTGTTTTTCGGATATGCTTGAGATGTCGGCCGGAATGAAGGAACTGGCAAGTGATATGGCTGCGGTCATGATCTTTGTGATCGGTCTGGTCCTTGCTTTTACAACACTGTTTATCTCAGTAACCACCGTAATGCGTTCCAATCAAAAGAACATTGCCATGATGCGCGTGTTCGGTTACGATGCCTATGCCTGCAAGCATGCTGTTCTTGACGGCTATCGTTTGCCGGCCTACATAGGCTTTGCTATCGGCTCCGCGTACCAGTATGGCCTTTTGAAGATCATGGTTGATATCGTTTTTGCGGATGTGGAGGGAATTCCCGAGATAGGCTTTGACATCCCGGTGTTTTTTATTGTTCTGGCGGCTTTTATTGTTATCTATGAGGGCATAATGTATCTCTACGGAAAGACGCTAAGGAATATACCTCTAAAACTGATAATGACTGAGTAGGACGCATCCCGGGAGGGAGGAAACCATATGAATATTTCCCAGATAAGATATGTTTTGGAGGTGGCCAATTCCGCTTCCATAAGAGAAGCCGCAACAAAGCTGTTTGTTTCGCAGCCGGCGTTATCGTCCAGTATTAAAGAACTGGAAGAAGAAATAGGGATCCTGATCTTTGACAGGACAAATAAGGGCATATCTCTTACGGACGAGGGCAGGGAGTTTGTTACCTATGCCAAAAAGGTATCGAGCCAGTATGAGATCATGGAGAACAGATACTTGTCAAAGGACAGCGATAAAGAGAAGTTTTCCGTTTCATCCCAGCATTACAATTTTGCAATAAAGGCTTTCACGGAAGTGGTAAAGAAACACGGACTTGACAGATACGTGTTTTCCTTCCATGAAACCAAGACCAAGGACGTTTTGGAGGATGTGAGAGCGCTGAAGAGTGAAGTGGGGATCATTTCCTTTTCCGGAGCCAATGAGGAGATCCTTAAAAAACTGTTCAAAGAGTATGGACTGGAATTTACTCCTCTCATGCGAAGAGAAACGTATATATATGTCTGGGAGGATAATGAACTTGCGGGACGAAAGGAGATCTCCATAGAGGAGCTTTCCGATCATCCCTGTATCGTTTTCGATCAAAGCGATAACAGCAATTACTATCTCACCGAAGAAGCCATGGCAGACTACGATTTTAAGAAGCTTATCAAGTCGGATGACAGGGCAACCACCATGGAATTGATAAAGGAATTACACGGGTATTCCATCGGTTCGGGAATGCTTTCGGGAGAGGAAGCCATATTAAAAGGAATGGTATCCATAAAACTGAAAGAAGAAGATCCGCTGACCATAGGGTACATCCTGAGAAAAGGTGCAACGCTGTCCGTGTATGGAAACGATTATGTGAAAGAACTGCTGAAATTTAAGGAGTAACAGTTAATTATTAAGGCCTGCATGGGCCTTTTTTTGAATCAATGCGTTTATAATGATCCCACAAATTACCTATTGACACGGTAGGTAATTAGGAGTATACTCCGCCTATGTTGCAGAAAGGAGTCAAACTATGATCTATGCAGATAATGCGGCAACCACCAAAATGAGTGATGCTGCCGTGAAAACCATGACGGAGTTACTGAAAAACACCTGGGGGAATCCTTCCGGCCTGTATAAGCGCGGGCAGGATGCCAAGGAGGTACTTGAAAAGGCGAGAGAGGACATCGCGGGCTTCATAGGAGCCGAACCCAGAGAGATCTTTTTTACATCGGGAGGAAGCGAGTCTGACAATCAGGCCATATGGTCTGCTGCCCGGGCAGGCGAAAAGAAGGGCAAAAAGCATATCATTTCCGATGCATTTGAACATCACGCGGTTTTACATACATTAAACAGGCTAAAGGAAGAGGGATTTGAGATCACTCTGCTGGATGTGCACGAAAACGGGGTGATCGATCCTAAGGAGGTTGAGGAGGCGATACGTGAGGATACCTGTCTCGTGACGATCATGTATGCAAACAATGAGATCGGAACCGTACAACCCATAAGGGAGATAGGGGAGATATGCAGAAGGAAAAATGTTCTTTTTCACACGGATGCCGTTCAGGCGGTAGGGCATCTTCCCATCAATGTTAAGGTCGACAGTATCGATATGCTCTCTGCTTCCGCGCACAAGTTTAACGGACCCAAAGGTGTCGGCTTCCTATATGCAAGAAAGGAAGTCCGCCTCTCAAACCTGATCGAGGGCGGTGCACAGGAAAGAGGGAAAAGGGCCGGAACGGAGAATGTACCGGGAATAGCGGCAATGGCAGTGGCACTAAGGGAGAAGCAGGAGAAGATGAATGAAACGTCCGCATATGTCAGAGGGCTGCGTGACAGATTGATCGCAGGGCTCAGCCGGATCCCGCACTCTGTTTTAAACGGTGATGCAGACCGCAGACTGCCCGGAAATGTGAACTTCTGCTTTGAAGGGATCGAAGGGGAATCCCTGCTCCTGCTGCTGGATGACAGAGGGATACAGGCTTCTTCGGGAAGTGCCTGTACCTCGGGATCGCTGGATCCGAGCCATGTTCTGCTGGCGATAGGCAGAGTGCATGATGTGGCCCATGGGTCATTGAGGCTGACGCTTGACAGAGAGAATACCGAAGAGGATGTTGATATCATCATTAAAAATGTTACCGAGGTCGTTGAATATTTGCGCGGATTTTCTCCTGTCTGGAGAGATCTGATCAACGGAAAAAGAAAGTTTGTTTTATAGAAAGGACAGATTATGGCTTTATACAGTGAAAAGGTTATGGATCATTTCCGCAATCCCCGCAATGTAGGCGTTTTAGAGGATGCCAACGGAATCGGCGAGGTGGGGAATCTTAAGTGCGGGGACATCATGAAGATGTATCTTAAGATAGAGAATGATGTTGTGGAAGATGTGAAATTTGAAACATTCGGCTGTGGCAGTGCCATAGCATCAAGCTCCATGGCAACCGAGCTCATAAAAGGACAGCCGGTGGAGAAAGTGAGAGAGCTTACGAATAAGGCAGTTGCGGAGGCACTGGACGGTTTGCCGGACTACAAGATGCATTGTTCCGTGCTGGCGGAGGAAGCGATAGGAGCGGCTCTCGATGATTATGAGAAGAAGCGGAGGGAACAGTGACTGTGATAACCCATGGTTATCACCTATGATAAAATCTTGCTATTTTTCAAAAACCTATTGATGTGATAGGATATATCTATCAAAAACAAAGGAAGGAAAAATATCATGAGCGAATACAGATTTGAAACCTTACAGTTACACGTCGGACAGGAGCAGGCTGATCCTGCCACAGATTCCAGAGCGGTACCCATTTATCAGACAACCTCTTATGTTTTTCATAACAGCAAGCATGCTGCAGATCGTTTCGGACTTGCGGATGCAGGAAATATATACGGTAGACTCACCAATTCCACCCAGGATGTTCTTGAAAAAAGGGTTGCGGCCTTAGAGGGAGGAAGCGCGGCACTTGCATTGGCATCCGGCTCCGCGGCGATCACCTACACCATCGAAGCACTTGCCGCAAACGGCGGTCATATCGTGGCACAGAAGACCATATACGGAGGAAGCTACAACCTTTTGGCACATACACTTCCTCAGTACGGCATAAAGACAACCTTTGTGGATGCCCACGATCTTAAAGAGGTTGAAAGTGCCATCAAGCCCGACACAAGAGCAATTTACCTGGAGACCCTGGGAAATCCCAACAGCGACATCCCGAACATCGATGCCATCACTGAGATCGCCCACAAGCACGGACTTCCGGTAGTGGTTGACAATACCTTCGGAACACCTTACTGGATCAGACCTATCGAGCATGGAGCGGACATCGTGGTGCATTCCGCCACAAAGTTCCTTGGCGGACACGGAACGACCCTTGGAGGCGTGATCGTAGAGTCAGGCAGATTTAACTGGAAAGCAAGCGGAAAATATCCCAACATTGCGGAGCCCAATCCGAGCTACCATGGCATATCTTTCTACGACGCAGTCGGACCCGCAGCTTTTGTGACCTACATCAGGGCAATACTTTTGAGAGATACGGGAGCCACCATTTCTCCCTTCAACGCATTTCTCCTGTTACAGGGCGTGGAAACACTTTCACTGAGATTGGACAGACATGCGGAAAACACGAAGAAGGTGGTTGAATTCCTGAACAACCATCCTCTGGTTGAAAAGGTGAACCATCCTTCGATCAAATCCCATCCGGACCATGCGCTGTATGAGAGATACTTCCCCAACGGCGGAGCATCGATCTTTACCTTTGAGATAAAGGGCGGCAAAGAAGAGGCGTGGAAGTTTATTGACAACCTTAAGATCTTCTCGCTCCTTGCAAATGTTGCGGATGTAAAGAGCCTTGTGATCCATCCCGCATCAACCACACATTCGCAGCTTTCTGCGGAAGAACTCGAAGATCAGGGCATTTATCAGAACACTATCCGCCTTTCCATCGGAACGGAACACATTGATGACATAATCGCGGATCTCGAAAACGGATTTGCGGCTATTAAATAATAAACATGCCTAAAATTGTTGTTGGAATGTCAGGCGGCGTAGACAGCGCCGTCTCGGCATATCTGTTGAAAGAGGCAGGCTATGATGTTGTCGGCATTACGATCAGGAGCTGGATATCATCGGAGGGAAAGGACAGCAGATGCTGCGAGATCGACGATGCCAGACGGGTGGCGTGGAAGATAGGCATGCCATATCATGTTGTGAATAGTGTGGCCAATTTTAAAAGGATGATCACTGACCCCTTTATTGAGGCATATATCAACGGTCTTACACCGAATCCCTGTGTGTTTTGCAATCGTTGCATCAAGTGGGAAAAAATGTTAGAATATGCAGGGATACTTGGCGCGGACCTGGTGGCAACAGGGCACTATGCATCGATCGTGAGGAAGGAAAATGGGAGGCTTACCGTAAAGAAGGCGGTACACGATGCAAAGGACCAGACCTATATGCTGTACAGGCTCACCCAGGAACAGCTGGCGAAAACCGTCATGCCCTTGGGAAAACTGAGCAAAGAAGAGGTCAGAGAAATAGCAAGAAAGGCGGAGCTGCCCGTCGCTGCCAAGGCGGACTCTCAGGAGATCTGCTTCGTGACAGAGGGAAATTACGCCGATTACATTGAAGAAAACGCCTGCTGCGAGATCCCGGGTGAGGGCTATTTCGTGGATGAAGACGGGTGTATTTTGGGAAAGCATAACGGGATCATCCGATATACGGTAGGTCAGCGTAAAGGATTGGGACTGGCGCTGGGTTATCCTGCATATATAAAGGAGATAGATGCAAAGGAGAATGTAATAGTTGTGGCCGGTCAGGAAGGCATATGCAGCAGAGAGCTGATATGCAACGATCTGAATTTTATGGGAATTCAGATCCCTGCCCCCGGGGAGGAGATCGACTGCAAGGTAAAGGTCAGATATCATCATCCCGGTCAGGAAGCAAGGATAAAGCTGCTTGATGAAGGGAGACTGAGGATCACCTTTAAGGTTCCTGTAAGGGCCGCGGCTCCGGGACAATCGGCGGTGTTTTACGATACGGAGGACTGCCTGATCGGAGGTGGGATCATCAGCAGGGTGATCTACTGAAAGTCAAGGGCGTTAAGCCTTTTGGAAGTTTAATTAAATCATATGAAAAGGAGATACAACAATGTCGAAGATTTTTAAAGGTACATTGGCCCTGATAGGCAATACCCCTCTTGTTGAGGTGGTCAACATCGAAAAGGAACTGGGACTTGAAGCAACGATCCTGGTGAAGCTTGAGTATTTCAATCCCGCAGGTTCCGTAAAAGACAGGATCGCAAAAGCGATGATAGAGGATGCAGAGAAGAAGGGGCTGATCAAGAAAGGCTCCGTGCTCATCGAGCCCACATCGGGAAATACGGGAATAGGTCTGGCTTCCATAGCCGCATCCAAGGGCTACAGACTGATCCTTACAATGCCTGAGACCATGAGCGTTGAAAGAAGAAATATCATTAAGGCATATGGCGCGGAGATAGTTCTTACGGAAGGAAGTAAGGGAATGAAGGGCGCCATCGCAAAGGCAGAGGAGCTGGCAAAGGAAATCCCGAACAGCTTCATCCCCGCACAGTTTGAGAATCCCGCAAATCCCGCGATCCACAGATCGACCACAGGTCCCGAGATCTGGAATGACACGGACGGAAAGGTTGACATATTCATTGCCGGCGTAGGAACGGGCGGAACCATCAGCGGAGTAGGTGAGTACCTGAAGGAACGCAACAGTAATGTGAAGGTCGTTGCTCTGGAGCCTGCGGATTCTCCGGTCCTTTCGGAGGGAAGAGCGGGCGCGCACAAGATCCAGGGTATCGGAGCAGGATTCGTTCCCCACACCTTGAATACATCTGTTTATGATGAAGTATTCAAGGCTCCCAATCAGAACGCGTTTGAAACTGCAAGACTGCTGGCAAGAAAGGAAGGAATTTCCGTCGGGATATCTTCGGGAGCTGCTCTTTACGGAGCGATCGAGCTTGCAAAGCGTCCTGAAAACAAGGGTAAAGTGATAGTTGCACTTCTTCCCGACAGCGGAGACAGATACTACTCAACGCCGTTGTTTACAGAATAGAACAGTTTTATTGTCCGATCCGCATCATACAAGTACTTTACCGAAAACGGCAAGAGAACCGCTTTCGGTAATGGGAATCGCATCATATTTCTTGGTGAGAGAAATAAGAGCGGTTCCTTTTTTTATATAAACTATTGACAAAAGTGTACTATTGTATTATTGTACTATTATCTTAATACAGTAATGAAAGGAGGCAAAGCATGGCATGGATCATTGAGTCGGACAGACCGGTTTATCTGCAGATAGTGGAGCACATTATGAATGACATTTTTTCGGGCCGGATAAAGAACGGAGAGCAGATCAAAAGTGTCAGGGATCTTGCGGCGGAGGCTGAAGTCAATCCAAATACGATGCAGAAAGCCTTGCAGGAACTGGAGCGGATCGGGCTGGTTTACAGCAAAAGAACAAGCGGAAGATATGTTACCGAAGATGCGGAACTGGTAAGGAAACTAAAGGAGGAAAAGATGGTAGAGCAACTGAAGATTTTTCTGGAGCGTATGGAAAACATAGGGATCGGCAAACAGGACCTGATCAGGATCCTGGAAAGTAAATAAAAGTTAAGGAGATCAAATGATATGGATGAACTGTTGAGAATAGAAAATCTGTCAAAAAAATACGGCATAAACAAGGCACTTGACAGTATAGATCTTACTGTAGAACGCGGGCATATTGTCGGCTTGCTGGGACCCAACGGAAGCGGTAAGACAACTCTTATTAAGCTTATTGCGGGCCTTCTTACCCCCAGTGAGGGAAAGATCCTTGTAAACGGGAAAGGCATAGGGGTCGAAAGCAAAAAGGTTATATCTTATCTGCCGGATACCACTTATCTGAACATGAATCAAAGAGTTGATGAAGTGATGAAGCTGTTTAAGACCTTTTATTCGGATTTTGACGAAGGCAGAGCAAAAGATATGCTCAAAGCCATCGGGATAGATACAAAAACAAGGCTTAAAACAATGTCCAAGGGCACAAAGGAAAAGGTTCAGCTCATCCTTGTAATGAGCAGAAGGGCCGATCTCTATATACTTGACGAGCCTATTGCCGGAGTTGACCCTGCCACAAGGGATTATGTTCTGAGTATTATCCTGTCAAACTATGACCCCAATGCCTCTATCATCATTTCCACCCATTTGATAAGCGACATAGAGAAGATCCTGGATCAGGTGATCTTTATTAAAAACGGTAAGATCGAAAGATTCGGAAATGTGGATGATATCAGGGAGAAGGAAGGAAAGAGCATTGATGCTTTGTTCAGGGAGGTGTTCAAATGTTAGGAAAACTTTTTGTTTCGGAAATTAAACAAACATATAAACCTATGGCTACTACGGCGGCAATACTCGTGCTCAGCACGCTTCTGGCAAATCTGGAAACAAATGTGATGAGATGGTTGAATGTGACATCGGATAATGTTGTCGGTATCATTATCAGTGCGCTGATGGGAATGATCTTTGTCGGTTCTGTTTTTGCGGTTGTGATCGTTGGTTTCGTATTTCTTATCGGCGGCTTTTATAAGAGTATGTACTCCGAAAGAGGCTATCTCACGCATACTTTGCCTGTAAGCAGTAATATGACTTTCAGCGTAAAATTCATCGTGGCCACGTTGTGGATGGTGGTTGCCGCTGTAGTTATCATTGCCTGCTGTGTGTTTAGAGGTGTTAGCTCTACAGGAGAAAGCGTTGGAGAATTCTTCAGCCGTCTTGAAGTATATTTTCGGATTGAGGGGCTTTCGGATCTGGTGTTTTTTGGAAAAACTGTGGGCGGAACTATTGCAAAATTTGCGGGACTGGCACTGCTGGGAATCTTGAGCTCCTTTCTTTTCTTCTTTACCGCGATCACTTTGGGGCAGCTTTCCAACGAGCATAAAGTGGGTTGTGCCATCGGAGCCGGAGTTGGATTATATATGATCCAGCAGTTGATCGGATTTATTTTTACAATATTGCTTATAGTTGGCCAAGTGAGTAAAGCCGCCGATCTTTCAGGCAGTATAAAGGTCCTTAACGGTGCTGTAGTGACAGGGCTGATCCTCTACATTGTATTTATGGTGGCCGAGTATGCCGTAGATATGTATATAGTAAAGAAACACCTGAATCTTCAGTGACGGACAGGAGACATATAACAAGGATCGATCTCATCCCACTTCGCGGATCCTTTCCACGATGTCGGTCTTTGCGGAGCCGGAGAAAGCAAGCAAGGGCACGACGATACCAAAGAGAGCCATTGTGGGCAGCATGAATGCCACAGGCAGGATGGTGAAATGAGGCTTGTAGAACCAGAAAAGGCTCTCACCCGTAACGTTCAGAAGCAGGGCGGTAAGCGGTGCGAGGACAGAGGCAAAGAGACCTGCGCCCAGGGTGTTGATCATTCCTTCTGCCATTAGCATTTTTCTGAGCTGGCTCCTTGTCATGCCGATGGCTTCCAGAATGGCAAATTCGGTCTTTCTGCCGATGATGCCCGCCAGCACGGAATTGATGAAGTTGAGTATGCCTACCGCTGCAATGATACCGATCAGCACGCCACCGATCACGGCGAACATCATCTTAAGATCCGCCATTTCTTTTCGCATGAGTTCCTTGCTCTCATAGGAGAGGATGGAACCGTCGCGCCCGGTGATGCGGCTTAACAGTTCTTCCGCGCTTCGGGATGCGTCCTCGTCAGGAGTATCAAAGGCATAGAATACAGGAACCACACAATCACCAAGGTCTGATTTCAGGCTGTCTGCACCTGCTACCACGTTCAGTCCGACAGTCCGGAATCTCAGAGTCAGCTGATTCGGAACGTCTATGTAGGCACAGACGGTGTACTCGATCTCTTTTGTGTCTGCATAGATTTGAGCGACATCGGGGTTGGGATCCGTGTCTTCTGCAATTGGTTTTCCGGTTTTCAGGTTGATGCTTTCGAAGCTGTCGGCGTATCCGATGATCACTTTTTCTCCGACCTTCGGAGCGCAATCATCCGTGATCACGTTGCCGTGCTCGTCCACACGTGCCAGACAGGCAACATATCGCTCCTGTGGATCGTTCAGCTTTGAGATGTCACCTTCAAGGACCTTAACACGTGAAAGAAGCGTATCGTCAAGGGCCTCCACCGTGGCAAAAAGAGTGGGACTTCCGTTGGGAGCGGATATGCCTACGGAAACGTGTCTCGCGTCGTAAAGCTTCTTTGTCTCATTGTCAACGTGGGTGTACATAACCTTTGTGACTCCGTAGCCGAAGCCGTCTGCCGAACGGCGGGTTACTGAAATGATCTCATTCAGATCACCCGTTTCCATGGGAGCTGCTGCACCTCTCGAACGGAAGTAGTCATTGTTCCCCACAACAAAATCAATGCTTACGGTCTTTGAAATGTATGTTTCCGGATCGAAGCCCGAAACCAGCATATAAACACTGTTCAGAAGCACCACCGAAAGAGCGAGGGAGATGAACACCAGAACACTTTTTTTGCGGTTCCTTGCCATGTTTGCAAAGGCCATCCTGACAACACGGGAACCTTTTCCGGCCTTGTGCGGCCTGATCTTTCCAATGTCCTCTGTGTATTTTGCGGCTTCCACGGGGGAAACACCTGCTGCCATGCGACCCGGCTTTGAAATCGAGATCAGGACAGTCAGGACTTCAAACAGGGCCGAGCCCAGAAAGATCACGGGAGATGTGCTCATCTGAACATAATTCAGATCTGTGATCGACTTTATCACTGTGCCTGAAAGAGCGCTGCCCAGTAAGTAACCCATGATCAGGCCAAAAGGAATGCCTATGGAACAAAGAATGAGGGCCTGAAGCCGTATGATCTTTTTTATCTGGCGCGAGGTCACGCCGATGGTCTTCAGCAGGCCGTAAAAGCGTATGTCACTTGTTACGGAGATCTGAAAGATGTTGTAAATGATCAGATAACCCGTAAAGATGATGAGGAGAGAGAAGGCTGCGATGGCGGCGTAGGCTTCTGTATCTCCCGTGCGGGAGGATTGTTCGTAACCCGGATTTACGTGGATCTCGATACCGTCTTCCCCAAAGCCTGTTGTGGTCTTAAGCACCGCTTTATTTGCCCATTTTTCCATCTGTCCGAGTATCCCCCTTGATGAGGAAAACATGACATAGAGATTGGGCAGCGTCCTTCTGTAGCCGTTCTCAACCGCTGTCTCCACGGCTGCGCGGGCATATGTTTCGTCCACCACAGCCATATGCAGGGGCAGCACAGGATCGAATTCCCAAAGGCCGGAAAGAGTGAAGGTGTCTGTGATCACATAGGGACTGGGATCGTTTCCGATGTTTATGGGAAGTTCCACCTTTGCTCCAAGCTTCGGTTCTATGCCGAGAGCTTTAAGGGCTTCCGTGTCCATGGCGATCTCGTCGGGGGAAGCGGGAAGGTGGCCTTCCGATAAGGTGATGTATTCCCATTTTGCGGCGTTCTTGTCGACGTATCCCACACGAAGAAGGCGGGATCTGAAGGCGGGAGAATCATTGTAACCGCAGATCAGCTCCGTGCCGCGGTACTTTTCCGGTATCGCGGAAGTAAGCAAAGCAAGCTCCTCATCCGTGAGGGCAGCGTAGTAGCCGTGGGCTTCTATGCCCGACTGCTTCATAACCGAGTGATTAAAGGTTGCCACAAGGGACAGGGAAACCGCAAATATCGCGGTAAAGAGAACAGAAGTGAGCATGATGGCGGCAACGACTATGATGTTCCTCCTGCGGGCGGAGAGAAATGTTCTCACCGCCAGGCGATTTACGCATTTTGAATTTCTGACTTTCATTTTGCTCCCCCTTCACCTTAAGAAACCATCCTGCCGTCTTCGATCCTTATGATCCTGTCGGCAAGCTGGGCGATCTCTTCGTTGTGAGTGATCATGACAATTGTCTGCGAGTATTTTTGAGCCGACACTTTCAAAAGGGAGAGCACATCCTGACCTGTTTTGGAATCCAGGTTTCCCGTGGGTTCGTCCGCAAGGATGATGGAAGGGCGGGAGGAAAGGGCTCTGGCGATGGCGACTCTTTGCTGCTGACCGCCTGAAAGCTTGTTGGGAAGCATTTCTTTTTTTTCGGAAAGGCCAAGGGTTGAAAGAATGTCTTCCACGTAAGAAGTGTCGACTTTTTCTCCGTCCAGTTCGATGGGAAGGACCGTGTTTTCATAAACGTTCAAAACTGGCACCAGGTTATATGCCTGGAAGATGAAACCGATCTTTCTTCTTCTGAAGATCGTAAGTTCGTCGTCCTTAAGAGCGAATATGTCTTTTCCGTCTATGATCACGTTGCCGGATGTGGGCCTGTCCAGGCCTCCAAGCATATGGAGCAGTGTTGTCTTTCCGCTTCCCGAAGTTCCTACAATGGCTACGAATTCGCCTTTGTTCACTTCGAGGCTGATGCCGTTGGTTGCGTTAAAGGCATTGCTTCCCTGTCCGTAGGTTTTGATCAGATCTTTTGCCTGTAATATACTCATATCATAACTCTCCTTAAAAAAATACGTGTGTAAGTGATGTCCTTTACACACGTATTATCGCACAAAAATCTTTCCTGATTCTTTCAAAAAGGGATCGGAATTCTTTCAGTTTTGAAAGAATCATGATTTTTTAAGAAAAATATCAAATTCGGAGCCTTTCCCGGGGAGTGAGGAAACCTTGATGTAGCCCCCTTCTTCGGATACTATCTCTCGGGCAAGATAGAGCCCGATGCCGACGCCTTCCTGAAGGCGGGAAGCTTCAAGCCTTTCAAATCTGGAGAAGATGCGAGGAATGTCCGGTTCTGCGATGCCGACTCCCGTGTCCGTGACTTTTAGGCACACAAACATTTCGTATTCGACGGCAGAAAGCTTGACGCTTCCGGAATCTGTGTATTTGACCGCATTATCGACGATGTTTGAAAGGGCTTCCGCTGTCCATTTACGGTCAAAGACAGCCTTTGCGGAAGTGGGTTCAAGGATAAGATCCAGCCCCTTTCTTTCTGCTTTTGCTTTCATCTCGTCATACACTCCGGACATAAGGGCATAAACGTTGTCCTCGGAGGGATTGAGACTTAATATGCCATTCTCAAGACGGGAGAGCTTTACAAGAGAATCGATCAGAAAACGGAGCTTTTCGCTTTCTCTTGAAATGGCGTCCAGACTCTCTTTTTGGGAAGCGTCCAGAGGCGATTCCGCCAGAAGTTCGCTGTGGAGGAGGAGATTTGCGATGGGAGTCTTGGTCTGGTGGGATATGTCCGAGATGAGGGTTTTGATCTTGTCCCGCTCCAGTTTCACATTTCCCGCCGAGATGGAAGATGACTCGAGATAGTCATGAAGTTTCGTTTCCAGACGGGATGTGATCTCTTCGCTGTATTCTGTTTCTTTAAAATTGCCTGCGATGGCGGCATCCAGCATTTCTTCGATGCGGTCGAAGGTCTTTCTCGTCTTACGTTTTTCAAGGACAGTGAAAAGCACAGACGCAATGACGGAAAGCGCTGCTACGATCGTAATGGCAATGATGTATTCATGCATTTTCTTTTACCCACATATATCCGAGACCGTACACGGTTTTGATCAGGTCTTTGGCATCAAGCTTGTCACGGAGCCTTTTTACAACAACGGACAAAGCATTTTCATCCACAAAATCCGAGCCCTCCGACCAAAGCCTGTCAAGAAGCTCCGCCCTTCCGAGAGTGATCCCGGGGTTCGATACGAACATTTTCAGAAGCTTCTGCTCGGTCTTGCTAAGGGTGATCTCTTCATCCCCCACCATAAAGATCATGCGTTCGAAATCGAAGCGGTATCTGCCGAGATCGAACTCTTCAGGGGACCGTGCGGCCTCGTGTTTTCTGAGCTGTGCGTTCACTCTTGCCCGAAGGACACTTAACGAAAATGGCTTTGTGACATAGTCGTCCGCGCCGAGATCCAGCCCCTTTACTATGTCTGCGTCCGTGTCATTTGCCGAGAGCATGATCACAGAGATACGGGGATCCTTTGTCTTTATCTCTTTAAGAAGCTCCAGACCGTTCCCGTCGGGCAGGTTTATGTCAAGGATCACAAGCGCGGGCTGAGTGAGCCCGATCTGCTCTCTTGCTTCCCTTAAGGTGCTCATGGATACTATGCTTCGTGACTCGTCTTTCAGAGCCTTGCAAAGTCCCGTATTCAAGTCTTTGTCGTCTTCAACCATGACGATCTGCTGTATTTTTCCCATGTGTTCCCCCGATAAAACAGATGTTTTTTCCTTGCACTTTAATTATGGTTATGCTAAAATATAGCACATTTTCCTGTAATTATGAAGAGCGGAATTGAAAGGGGGAAGACCAAATGAGTTTTATTGAAGTGGATGAACTTAAAAAGAGCTTCATTATTCGAAAAAAACGCGAAAAAGGGAAGCTTTTCAGGGAGAAACAGACAGTGGAAGCCCTGAAAGGAATTTCCTTTCAGGTTGAAAAAGGCGACCTGGTGGGCTACATCGGCCCCAATGGTGCGGGAAAGTCAACCACTGTAAAGATCCTGTCGGGGATCCTCACTCCTGACGGCGGAAAAGCAACCGTCGGAAACAGAGTGCCGTGGCAGGACAGAAAAGAGTATGTAAAGCATATTGGTGTCGTATTCGGTCAGCGAAGCCAGCTTTGGTGGGATGTTCCCATTATCGACAGCTTTTCTTTGCTTAAGGACATCTACAGGATCTCTGCAAACGATTACGAATCCAGACTTAAAGAATTGTCGGATGCTCTGCAGCTGGACGAGCTGATGAGAACTCCTTTAAGACTTTTGAGCCTGGGCCAGCGCATGCGTGCGGAACTCTGCGGATCCCTCATTCACAGACCGGAGCTCCTGTTCCTGGACGAACCCACCATCGGTCTTGATGCGGTCAGCAAGCTGGCTCTCAGAGATTTCCTTAAGTGGGAAAACCGCGAATTCGGAACGACCGTAATGCTCACCACCCACGACATGGAGGACATTGCGGCGCTTTGCTCCCGTGTGATGGTCCTGGGACACGGTAAAAAACTGTTTGACGGGAAACTGCCGGATCTTTTGGAAAAGTTCGATACGATCCGCACCGTCAGTGTTAAATATGAAACGGAGGATCCCGTCCTCGATATGCCTGAGAGTGTAAAGACGGGACGTAACGGCGATGAGATCGTCATAACCTACTCCCCCAAAGAATTCCCGACTCCCGAGCTCCTTAAAGCTCTTCAGAACGCGGGAAAGATCAGGGAGATGACACTGCAGCCCGAAAACATCGATCATCTGATCGCTTCCATGTACAAGGAGATGGATCTATGAGAGCATATTTGGTTGTTTTCAGGATGAGGCTTCAAATGGAACTGCAATACAGGGGAGCGATGATCGGAGGCATACTTTGCCAGATGTTCTTCGGTCTTGTGCTCACGGCATTGTACAGAGCCCTCTATGCGGGACATCCTCAAAGCGTTCCCATCGAACACGTGGTGAACTATGTCTGGCTTCAGCAGGCTTTCTTTCGCATGCTCGTGGCTACGGACCCCGACCTTCTTGACAAGATACGAAGCGGAAACATATCCTATGACATGTGCAGGCCCGTAAACATGTACCGGTTCTATTACGCACGTATCGCGGCGCAAAAGCTCATGGGAAGCCTGATGCGGGGCGTTCCCATGCTGATAGTGGCCGCTCTTTTGCCGAAAGGCTGGGGGCTCACATTGCCCCATTCGCCCTTTGGACTTCTTGCTGCGATACTGTCCCTTGTGCCCGGGTTCTTTTGCATGTGTGCGCTGGAAAACGTGACAATGGGATTTACCATGAGGACCCTTGATCCGCGAGGAATCCAAAGCATGCTGAATCTTCTCATGATGACTTTTTCGGGGAACATCTTACCTCTTACCCTCTTCCCTGACAGCTGGCAGCGGGTGGTCACACTGCTTCCCTATGCCCAGCTTCTTGATGCGCCCATAAGGCTCTACACGGGTGAATATGCGGTGACGGAAGCTTTACGGATCATTCCGGTGCAGGCATTGTGGGCAGGGCTTTTGATAATGCTTGGAACAGGGATCTGGAAAGCCAACAGAAAACGCATGATAGTGCAGGGAGGTTGATATGAACACAGTAAAATTGTACTTAAGATCCATGTCAATGCTGATAAAAAGCCAATTGCAGTATACTCTTTCCTTCTTCATGCAGACCGTCGCCCAGCTGGTCATGGAAGGCGGGGAGATGATGGCGGTGATCCTCATTGTGAATCGTTTTGAGGAAGTGCAGCAATGGACAGGCGGAAATCTTTTCTTTTTCTTCGGGATCATGTCGGTTTCTTTTTACCTGACAGAGCTCTTTGGCCGCGGGATCACGGGCGACTTTCCGGCCATGGTAAGAACAGGACGGCTGGATACGTTCCTTGTTCGTCCAAGGGGCGTTCTCACCCAGGTCATATGCGGAGGAGCGGATCCCAGAAGGATCACGTGCATAGCGGTGGGAGTTGCGGCTCTGGTTATGGGAAGCAGGATGTCAGGGATCGTCTGGACGCCCCTTAAGGTGCTGGCGATGACAGAGTCTGTCGCCATGAGCTGTCTTTTGATCATAGGGCTTTTCATGATCGAAGCCATTTTCTGCATCCACAGCGTGAAATCGGTGGAACTGGTGAACGCCCTGACCTACGGTGGACGAAGCGCCTGCCAGTACCCAATCGACATCTATCCACGGCCTTTAAGGATGCTCTTCACGATCATTGCACCCTTTGCATTGACGCTCCATGTTCCGGCTGCCTGGATCCTGGGGAAGCCTCTTTACGGACTTCCGGCTTGGACAGTCTTCGTTACGCCTCTTTCAGGCATATTGGTGTTTGCGTTCATGACATTCCTTTTTCATCGGGGAATGCGCTTTTACAGGTCAACGGGAAGCTGAAGCTCTTTGCCTGCGTATGATATATTAAAGTTTTCTGAAAATTATTGACAATCATCCTTGAAATCATTTACAATTTCCGTATAATTCAACCCTGAAAGAAGGTACCGTATGGAGAATGTGGAAGAAAAGAAAGACAGAAAAGCCGGAAAGAAGGAAGAAAAGGATAAGACCATAAGGAGGATCGTCCTCATCATCGTGGTCCTGTTGCTTATCCTTTTGCTTGTGTTGTTGGTTAGATCCTGTAACGGAAGGAAGGGGAAGAACGATCCCGGTGATATAAGCGGTACGGGCACACCCACGCCTGTCGCCTTCATACCTACTCTCACCCCGGTATATGCTCCTACGCTCACCCCCACTCCCACGCCCACTCCCACTCCGGGGGTGGCGGGCCTTAAGACAGGTGACACTTTTACGTTCGGTGAATACGAGCAGGATAATGACCTCGGCAACGGTAAAGAGGCCATAGAATGGACTGTTCTTTCCAACGAGGACGGCGAATTGTTCTTAATGAGCAAATATGTGCTTCTTGGTAAATCCTATAACGATGAGTATGTAAAAGCAACCTGGGAAACCTGCACTTTGCGCAAATGGCTGAATGATGATTTCTTTAATGAGGCTTTCGATGACGATGAGAGAAGCCGCATAAGGACAATGCAGCTTACAAACGGCGATAATCGGAAAAACGGCCTTGACGGCGGTAATGATACGTCGGACAGAGTATTTCTCCTGTCCTATGATGACGTGGTTAACCCCGCATACGGATTTTCCGGCAATTTCGCGGACTACGATGTTAAACGCCGTAGTGCGCCTTCTGTTTATGCGCGTGAAAATGCCGAATATTCGATATGGGGCAGTGATCTGACCGAAGACGGCATGCCGGGTTGTATCTGGTGGATCCGTATGCCCGGTATCATCAATACGGAAACGGGCGGAGTGAACGGCAACGGACAGGTGAGTCTCCAAGGTTTTCCCGATAATGCCCTTCTCGGAGTGCGACCGGCAATATGTCTGCAGATGTATCCCGTAAACAACCCTTCACCTGCCCCGACATATACATCCGCGCCCACGCCTGAGCCGACATTTACACCTGAACCGACATCCACATTGACACCCGAGCCAACCAATACACCCGAACCCACAAATACCCCTAAGCCCACAAATACCCCTAAGCCCACAAATACCCCTAAGCCTACCAAGACACCGACGCCCACACCCAATCCCGCGATCGCAAAGCTTGTTAACCTGAAAACCGGCGATACCTTTACTTTCGGATCCTATGAACAGGATAATGACCTTACCAACGGGGCGGAGCCTATTGAATGGATAGTTTTATCCAACAGGAATAAAGAACTATATGTAATGAGTAAGTATGCGCTTGACGCCAAGGAATATAATGATGCGAGAGTAGCGATAACCTGGGCGGATTGTACGCTGAGAAAATGGTTGAACGAAGAATTCCTGAATGCCGCTTTCAGTGAGGAAGAAAAGAGCAGTATAAAGACAAAGCGTTTAAAGAATGAAGACAATCCCAAGTATGGCACCGAAGGCGGTGTCGATACCACAGACAGGTTATTCACACTGGCTTACGCAGACCTGGGCAATCCTGCATACGGATTCAGCAGCGATCGTTTCGAAGAAGACCTTAATCGGCGCTGCACGGCGACAGCATATGCGGTGGCGCAAGGTGTCAGATTGTATAAACTGTATAAGACAGCTGATGACGAAGACGTGTGCTTTTGGTGGGGGCGCATGGCCGGCAGCAACGGACAGGCTGCCGACGCGGAGTGGGACGGTACTGATTACAGATGTACAGGCATGCTTGCGACATCAACGTACATAGGTGTTCGTCCGGCCATGTATATCGACTTAAAGAAATGATAAAATCATCCTTAAATTATCGTTTTAAAGGAGTTGGCGGTGGAACCGGTAAATAAGACAGAAGGCGGCAGACGCAGCATCTATAAACAAGTTACGGAGCAGATAACAGGCATATTTTTGCCGATCATAAATTACCTTACGGCAGCGAGCATTCTAAAGAGCGTTATAGTGCTTCTTGCGGGCGCGGGTGTAATGGATACTGCGGGAGGCGCATACAGGATATTTTATGCGGCTTCCGACGGCTTCTTTTATTTCCTGCCTTTTTTCCTGGCGGTCACGGCTGCAAAGCAATGGAAGACCGATCCTTTTCTTGCCCTGTTCATACCGGTGGCAATGCTTTATCCCGACCTTTTAAACATATTGGAAACCGGCGGAGACATCACTTTTGCGGGGCTTCAGATACACCCGGCGATCTATCACTCGGGAGTTTTCCCGGTGCTTCTTGCCGTCGGCCTTTTGCATTTTGTGGAGATCCCATGTAAAAAATATATACCGGAGGCGATCAGAGGTTTCATTTTGCCGATCGTCTGCTGTATCGTTGTGCTTCCCGTGACCTTTCTGGTCTTCGGACCTTTGGGGACAGCGATCGGAGACGGCTTGACAGCGTTGTTCAGAATGCTGTATGAGTGGAATTCCGTTGCCGCGGGGGCTTTTATGGGCTTTGTGATCCAGCCGATGGTGGCTGTGGGAGTTCATTGGAGCATAGTTCCCGTGAGCATAGCGGCTATCGCGGATCAGGGCTATGATGTGCTCCTGCCTTTGCTTGGAGGAGCAGTGTACGGACAGTGCGGAGCGTGCCTTGCGGCAGCGATCCTGACCAAGGATAAGGAAAAGAAGCGCATAGCCTATCAGGCAAGCTTTTCCTGTGCCATAGGAGTTACGGAACCTGCCTTGTACGGAGTAACCGTCGCCAACATACGAGCGATGCTGGCAGCCTGTGTTGCGGGAGCTGTGGGCGGTGCGGTGGCAGGCTTTTCGGGTACGCATTGCATATCCTTCGCCTTTCCGAGCTTTGTGACATGTGTAGCCTACGTCGGACCGGGTTTTGTCGGGTTTCTGTTGTCCATGATAGTGGCCTTTCCCATCGGCTTTGTGCTTACATGGATACAGAAAAAACATTTCAGGTGATCGAAAGAGGGAGAAACTTAAGGAGAAAGAAAATAACGAAAAAAAGACCGGAGACGCAGGGTTTCCGATCTTTTTATTTTCATTTTTTACAGCCTTCCGTGCTTCGCCTGAATATTACAGAAGGTTCAACAGCAATGTCTGTTACCTGTTTTTCTCCGTTTATGCTTCGGAAGGTCATTTCTGCAAGCTTTCTTCCCATGGTCTCAAAGTCCATTTGAATGGTTGTGAGCTGGGGACGGAATTCACGGCTGAGATCCACACCATCAAAGCCTGTAAAGGCAATGTCATCGGGGATTTTCATACCGCGATCCATGGCAACACCCATAGCACCTACGGCAATCTCGTCGTTGATACAGCATATGGCGGTGGGCAGTTCTTTTCGGGTTAGCATTTCACGCATGGCTTCCGCTCCGTCGTGAGAGTTGTAGGAAGAGAAGACCTGCCATTCGGGACGGAACTCAAGTCCGTATTTCTTTCCGAACTTTTTAAAACTTTCCTGCAGGCGGTAGGAAGGGTGGACTGACTGAAATCCGCCGAGTATGCCCATAGTCTTGTGACCTTTTTCGGCGAGATGCTTCACAAGCTCTTCGGCACCCTTGTCGATGTTGACAAAGACACCGGAGCAGGAGAGAGTGCCCGCTCTTTCATTACCCAATATGCAGGGGATGTTTTTGCTGAGATCCTGTATGGTACGGATGTACTCAGTACGTTTGTTCCAATCGGCATAGTCCAGACTTCCTCCGATGATAACAACAGCATCGACTCGCAATTCTTCAAGCAGGTGGAGGATCCTGACCTCGTCCTGGGGTGTACTTTTACCGTTAAAAACTATGGTAACGTAGCCTCTTTCGGTCATCTCACGTTCAAAGACGGAGTAGACCATAGGGAAGTACTCTTGATAGATGTGAGGAATAAGGAAACCGACGGTGTTGCTTTGACCTCTTTGCAGGTTTCTGGCAACGGCGTTCGGGCGATAGTTGTATTTTTCAACAAGCTCGTTGATCTTGGCTCTGCTTGTTTCGGACACATATCCCTTGCCTGAGATGGCACGGGATACCTGTGATGCAGATACCCCGGCCTCTTTGGCTATGTCATAGATTGTAGTTTTCTTCTCATTGTCCATTGTCTGTTTTCACTTAGAGTTTATTCTGCAGGTTCGTCAACCTTGTACTCCTGCATTTCGGCATTGTAATCGTGGTTAGCAAGATCGGCGATCGCTGCATCGATGGAAGACTGGTAAGTCTCGATGGCTGTCTGAGGAGTCATGCTGCCCTTTGAAACTTCATCGATCATTTTATTGATGGCACCGTTCAGATCACCGAAGCCCTGAACACCATTGATAACAGCAATCTTGTTGTTATAGATGTAGGAAACGAGTTCTGCTGTCTTTGCGTCATCGCACCAGTTTTCAAGTTTATCTTCCATGAGGTCATCCCATTCTTCGTTGGTATCTGCAAGATCTGTGATGAGGTCATACATAAGAGCAACTTCTTCAGGATTCTCTACACCGTTAAGGATGAAACGGGCACCGTTTTCCTTACCGTAGCAGGACCAGTCTTTTGCGGAAGGTCCCTTCGGGAAAGGTACCCAGCCCCAATCATCCGTCATACCGCTGTCTGCTTTGTTGAGGTAAGAATAGGAGATCCAGAACTCTTCAAGACACATCATGTACTTTCCGTCGCGGAAATCCTTGATGAAGCTGTCCCAGCCTTCCTTTGACCAGTCTATGGCATCACGGAATTTAACGTTCTGAGTGAAGTTCTGAAGACCTGTAAGTGCTTCAACTACTTTAGGATCCTTAAGGTTGATGTCGATACCGGCATCAGTCTTGTTTGCAACATAAGCGCCGTTAGAGTAGAGGTAGCACCATGCAAGGTTTTCTCTTGCATTGAAGCCGTAAAGGTCGATGGTTCCGTCTCCGTCTGTATCCTGGTTGCCGAGAGCTGCGATCTCACGGAATTTATCCCAAGTCCATTCTCCCTTGTCTACAAGGTCATAGAGGTTAGGCAGACCGTATCTTTCAAACAAAGATCTGTTCCAGAAGATACCGTAACGGATCTCAGGATCCTTTAAGAGCATTGCGTAGTATTCGCCTTTATACTTTCCTGCTTCAACTACATCGGAACGCCACTTGTACTCTGAAAGATCAAGAGCAGAAAGCTTGCTTAAAGGATAAGCGATACCGCCTTCGATGAGAGAGGGCAGGAGCTTCTGGGTTACAACATAGCCGATGTCGACTACGGGATCGCCTGCAAGTACGCTTGTTACGTAATCAGCAACATAGTCGCCGCCGAGATTCACGAATTCGACCGTACAGTTGTATTCCTTTTCCACTTCTGCGATCCTGTCAGCGAGAGCTGCTTCAAGAGCACCTTCGTCAGCTGAGGGAGCCATGTCATAGTAGGAACCGATCTTGAAAACTCTTCCGTTGAAGTCGATCTTCGGGGTGGGAGTAGGGGTGCTGGTGGCTTTGGGAGCCTCCGTTGCTTTTGGCGTGGGGGTGGGATCGGGTGTTTTTTCACCGCCGCAGGCTGTGAGAGAGAGTACCATTATAGCACTCAATGCGGTAGCCAGCAATCTTTTGCCAAATTTGTTCTTCATAAAAATCCTCCTTTTCTGCATGTGCAGTAATAATATTTAATAAAGCATATGATTGTTCGTGTGGCAATTCATATGCAATTATCCTACGATACCGGAGCGCTCGATGCCCTCCACAAAGTATCTCTGACAAATGATGTAAAGAATGATGAGAGGAACCATAGCAAGGATGGTGCCTGTATTGTTCATCATTGAAAGGTAACCCGGACTGATAAAGTTCATGCTTCCTCCGAAGTTGGTGTACTCGTTGTAAACCGAAGCTCCGAGCGAGCTCAGCGCAACGGGAATGACCTTTGTATCCGTCAGGTAAAGCGACGTATAGAAGGAATCCATCCATTGCCATACGAAGCCGAAGAGGAAGATGGTCACCATCATGGGAACAGAGCTGGGAACAATGATATGTGTAAATGTTCTGAGCTTTGTGCAACCGTCCATGAATGCAGCCTCTTCCAGTTCCCTGGGCATTCCCTTGAAGAACTGACGAAGCATATAGATGAACAGTCCGTTTTTAAAGCCGGTGCAGGTTGCCGCCTGGATCACGAAGGGCCAGTAGCTTTCCAAAAGACTCACGGGAGAGCCCTTAACGGCTTTAAAGATGCCGAAGATGTCAAAAAACCTGAAGTGCATGAACAGGGGAAGCATAATGATCTGGGGCGGTACGATCAGCATCAGGATCACGCATCCGAACAAGAGCTTCTTGAAGGGAAAACGGAATCTTGCAAAACCGTATGCCACAAGCATGCAGCTGCAGAGCTGTAACAGCGATACGCCGCCCGAAAGGAGCAGTGTACGGAGCAGGGACTTCCAGTAGTCCATACCCTTTAATGCGAGTTTATAGTTGTTTAATGTAAAGTGTTTCGGAATGTATTTTACGGCTGAGTCAAACAGGTCACGCTCACTCATGAAAGAGACGCTGAACTTTACAAATATGGGCTGCAGGATCGTAAAACATATGCCTATTATTATTACGCCGCGCACGATGCTCCAAAGAAGCCTTCCGACCTTAGCTGTGGTAATTTTGGGCAATGCGCCGGTTTTAAAGATTGTTTTCATTTTTCTTCCTTTCCGGCTCTATCGCTCATCGTTGTAAAATACATGCCTTGAAATGATCGTACCTACGATCAGAAGTATGACTCCGATACAAGCGAAGTAGATCCAGGCCATGGCTGAACCCAGCCCGTATTTTACTTCGCCGAAGATCGTTTTCTTGATATCCTTCATGATCTCGTTTGTCTCGCTTGTAAATGAATCGATAATGGTGTAGATGCTGTTTACCAGGATCAGGGGACTGATCATGGGAAATGTGATCTTCCAGAAGTTCTCCCAGGCTGTAGCCCCTTCCATCGACGAGGCCTCATAAAGGGAAGGACTGATGGACTGAAGTCCTGCAAGGAAGATCAGTATCTGTACACCGGAAGCTATGATGATGCTGTAGATCCCGTTCACCGCATTGGCAAGGAAGCTGATGGCCGAATCCGGCAGATCGGTGTACTCAAGCAGGAAGCCCGAGACGTTTATTATGGTGCTGAAGTCTGTTCCCGACATTTCAGCCGGGCTTAAGGTAGAGACCAAAAGGTCAGAGGACTCGAGACCCAGCACAACTCCGGATGTGAGGATCACGGGAAGGAAGAGGATGGATCGTGCTATCGCTCTTCCGTGGAACTTTTGATTCAAAAGGTTAGCCATAAAAAAGCTGAAGATCAGAACCAGAGGAACCTTGGTAAACATGTCTAAAATGGCATCCAACAGCATTCTGTTAAAATCCGGATCGATGGTAAGAGCTCTTTTGTAATGCTCCAATCCGTGGTCAGCGGCCTTTGTCAGTATATAGCCGGTGCTTTCCACCGTCATGTTACTGAAACTGTAGCTGATGGATTTAATGATCATCGGAAGAAACAATCCGAAGAAACCGATAAGGAAGGGCAGGGCAAAAGCAAGTCCCGCCAGTGCCTCTCGCCCGAGAAGGGAGAGGCGAATTTTGCCGTGTACACGTTTGAAATATCCTTTATTTTTCATTTTGAGTCACCACCGCAAAGCTTTTTCCCGCTACTATTCGTCCGTCGATCGTTACATCTTCGTCCGAATAGTTGAGCAAGATCTGCGTTCCTTTCTCATAAGTTACGCGTACCGTTTTCTTTGAAAGAGTTTCATGTTTCAGGATCGTCTGATCGCTCAGGGGAGCAAGTACTTCGCTTACCCTTTTGTAATCCTCGATCGCAGTATCGATCCAGTTGGTGTAATTCACTGAGTAAAGTGAATCAAAGTCGGTTTCCTTGAGTATGGAATTGTCGGAATAGATCCATTTGAAGTAGAGTCCGGCTCCTGTTTCAAGGCTTTTTAAAAGTGTTGTGTTGTAATCGTCCGTGAGATTCATGCAATCTCCGGCATAGTTCATATATCCGTGAAGTACCATTTCGTAGAAGGGTACCGGTGTATCGATGATCCTTGCATGATTTGAATCAAAGGGAGCATTGATCAGGTCCGTGATCTGGCCAAGCATATAGGCATTGGCATTGTCTCCCATGAGTCTGCCCGGGAAGGCCTCGTTAAGCTTCTGTATGGCAGCTGTGTTATAGTTCTTTGCCTTCTGACGGTCGGTGTAATTCTCGGGCTGCTGATCGGTGTAGAGGTTGTAGCTGATAGTACCGATGTTAAAGCCTATGTTTTCTTTGCCGGAGAATTTTTTCCTGTACTGACTTGTAACCTTCTCTGCGAGAGAAGACTTCAGCAGAAAGATCTTGTCATTCTCATCCGACATGTCATTTGAAAGGTAGTAGGTCGCTTCCTTTACGGGGGACAGGTCAAAATACTTGGGTGCCGATCCCAACAGGGTGTAACCGTCGGCAAAACCGTCTTTGTAAGCATGCTGAAATTCTGCCGTAAAGAAGGTGTCTACATTTTTTTCTTCCATGTGTGAAAGAAATTTTGATTGAGAAACACCGCCCTTCGATAACTTGCCGATGGGCTTCAGCTTTGTATGGGCACTTCCGTGAAGTCCTCCGTTTGCCCAGCCTGAGTAGATGACGTTAAGATCCGAAACACCGGAATCCAAAAGTGTATCAACTATTTCCTCTGCCTGAGCATAGGTGGTTACGGGAGTCACCGCGCTGTACTTGATGCCAAGGAAGGTTGCACTTTTATCGATGGCTCCTATGTATTCCACATAGAAGGGAACATCGTTTGATGCAAGTCTTTCCCTGAGTACTTCATTTTTTATAAGATAGTTTCTGTAGCCCGTAGCCATTCCGGAATAGTTTGCATCCTCTCCGGAAAGGAAGGCAAAACGCAGTTTGTAATTTCCGCTGAAATCAGCCTTAGAGTACATCTGGAAGCTGTTTGATCCGACCACATCTCCCAGTGAGCTGGTCCCGTATTCGAGATATTGGAAACCTGCATATACATTGTTGTAGCTGTTGATACGTCCGGAAACCGATGCGGTAATGTCTGCATAGCCGTCACCGTCCTCGATCACTGCGTACCAGGCTTTGGAACCGAGCTTTGCGCCGAATACCGGAAGCTTAACGGTTACCGTCTGATCTATCTGGGATTTGGAAGGGTTCAGAACGTTCATGGTGACGTCCTGACCATAAACCTTTGCCGAGTAGATCGTAGTGCTTTGATTGTCAAAATCTATAAGTGCGCCGCTACCGTCGGGAACGAAGAGGTAACCTTTTGTTCCTTTTAAAGCTGCTCCGAAGTAGGGGAGCATTTCGATATCTACGAGATAGTAGCCGTCCTCGTTGTATTCCACCTCATTGGGATCTATCTCTGCCACAAGGTTTTCACCTTCCAGCCTGTAGGTCAGAGGTATGTTGAACCATGGCTTTGTGTTTTCGACGGTATAGCCGTTATCGGTCAGATCGAATTCGTAGTCGTCCCATGTGTATCCCACATCCTGAAGATACTGCGACAATTCTTCTTTGATATAGTCTTTTGTGGCAGCTTTGAGAACGTAGATCGAATGAGTTTCGATGATGGGATAGGTCTCCAACACGTCTTTTTTCTCACCGGCCTTTAGGGTTTCCAATTCGTACTTGGTGTAATTTCGAAGAAGCTTTTTGGATTGTGCCTTATCAAGCTGTTCCGCGAAAGCGTCCATACGCTCGACGCTGATGACACTCGGAAGAAGGAGCTTAACCGCGCCTTCACCCATGGAGTAGGTGATCTTCAAACCGTCCTCAAGCTTTTCAAACACGAATTGGCCGTCTTCAATGCTGTCATTGTAGTTGTCCATGTTTCCTTCCTGCACATTTTCGTTGAAATAACGCAGGAAGATCTGAGCCTTTAGCTGCTTCTTTTGAAAAGGAGTTGCCAACGTGTCCTTGTCGGTGTCCTGAGGATTGCTGAAGAATACGTCTCCGCTTTTCTTGTTCAAAACTGCTATGCCTGTGTCTTCTTCGTTGAAATAAAGTGCAAGACTGTCATTCTCCGCCACCTTTGTCATGTCCTCCGGTATTTCGGAGACTTTTGTTTCTGCACTTACAGGTGTTACGGGAACAGCGGAAAAGAGCAGTATGAGCGTCATAAGTACGGCAACAGCCGATATATGCCTGATTTTCATATCGAACTCCTTTCCTAAAACCTGATCTCTTTGTAGATCGTGGTGAAAAACGTGATCATCTGCTGTATTACGGAGAAGAAGAGCAATCCGATGAACATGATGATGGCCATTCCCAGGACAGTCAAAACGCAGGTCAGAACCGTCTTTTTGAAGGAATACTGGTGGGTTACCATGGTTCCGAAGAAGACCAGCAGGCCCGTCCAGATGTAACTCAGGTAACTCAAAACATAGTAGAAGGTGCCTTCCTCGGCAGTGATACCGAGTGAAACAGCGATCAGCGGGAGACGGATGAGGATCATCGGAAGCACCGCATAGCCCATGGCTATGAAGATATCCTTCATTTTTCCTTCGCCGTCCATGAGGGAGGTCAGACACCAGTTGGCTACACACCATAGGACATAGACCATCGTGACGGTCAGGATGTCAATCATCACGTTGACGTCTTTTAGACGGACACTGTTGAACAGGAATCCCGTGGTCTGCTTTTCGAACGTGGTCAGCATGATGAATATTCCCACAAAGGTAAGGGCAGCGGCCAAAGAACCGCGATGCTCTCTTTTTAATTCCCAAAATCCGTTGAAGGGATGGAAGATTACGTGAAAGCCGTACTTTAATTCTTTGACATATCGCATTTTACTTCACCTGCCCATCTCTTTATTCTTTTTACAACGGAGATCGTTACCGGAACCAGGATCACTATCGCAAGAATGAACATGATCTTGCCGAAGTTCTTTTCCATAAGCTGTTTTCTGTGATAGTAGAGAGCTTTGGAATAGTACTTCCTGTTGTTTCCGTTTTTGAAATACTCCATTGCCTTTTTGTATTCACCGTTTGCAAGGAAACTTTTTCCGAGACCGGTGTATGCAAATTCGTTGTTACTGTTAAGCTTAAGCACTTCCCTCCATTCCCGGATGGAGCCTTCGGAATCGCCCATATCGTTGAGCCTTAAGGCATCCAGAAGATGGCGTCCGTATTCCGTCAGGTTGAAGGTTAAAATGCTGTTTAATTGATAGTCCAAAACGTAGATCGTGGAAGCGTCGGAGCTGAGTCCGATAGCCACCGCGTTCATGAGGTTTCCCTCACGGTTGCCGTTTTTACCGAAAGCGAAGAGGGAATTGCCGTCATAGTCATAGGCAAAAATTTTACCGTTGGCGTTGTCCAAAATGAAGTAACAGCCGTAGTCCGTAGCGGCAACATCTATGAATGAGGACCATTTGTTGTCTTCGGACTGATAGAGGTCTCCGATGATGGGAGTGTTACCCAGTCGTCTCAAAATGTCTTTTCCTGTGGGATTCAGACGTCTCACCGCATCTGCACCGTTCACCATGTCAGCGTTTGTCAGGTTGTTGATGGTTGCGTAGATGAAATTATCTTTATCCACGAAGATGTTGCTGTACTCGGTGGGAACGATGGTGGCCATTCTGGCGCGTTGTTCCTTGGTTGAAAAGTAGTTCTTCCAAATGTACTCGAAGGGTGAGACCGAAACCTGGGCAGCGCCCATGAAGCTTTGAAAATCACCTTCAATGTTGAACTCCAGCAGACCCATGTTGATACCGTAGGCCGTAACATAGATCCTTCCGTCATGGTCCACCACCACCTTTTGAGGAACATAGGTTACATCATCTTCGATGAGGTCCGTAACAGGCCTTCCGACGGTACGAAGGAAGTTGCCGTTTCCGTCGTATTCCACCAGCCTTCCGTTTCCGCTGTCCGCCACGTAGATATGATCTTCATCGGTAACGAAGAGGCCCTGGGGTTTGGAAAGAGGATCATCCTTGTCCGTTGCGCAGGTGATCTCCATAAGGAGTTCACCCTTTTTATTGGTTTTTACAATCCGGGAATTGTCCGTGTCCGCTATGTATATGAACTCGTTCTTTATGAACATATCCCTGGGATTTTTTAAAGGTGTCTCAAAGCCCTTGAAGGAGTAGGTCTCATCATAGAGGTAAACGTGGGGCTGTTTGACGCATTCGGAGTAGTAATTGTAGTTGTAGGTCTCATAAGGTACTTCTGCATAAACCGTAAGAGGAGAGACCAATAAAGTGAGTGCGATCGTAAAAAGCACAAAAGCCGTTTTTCTTTTCATGTGCACCCCCTATTCCTTGATACCTGAGGACACCATTGTTTCAATGATGTTGCTCTGGCATAAAACGAAGATTGTGATCGGTATGATCATCATTATTACTGCTACTGCTGCTGTGGCACCCGCTCTGGAGATTCCGGCAGCAGAGATCTGGGAGAGGGCATAGGGCAGTGTCTTCAGATCTTCACTGTAGATGTAGTTCGAGCCCTGAAGGTTCCAGAGATCCTGAAAACAGAAGATGATGAGCGTGAGCCATGCGGGCTTTACGCTGGGCATTACTATGGTTCTGAAGATCTTGAACTCGCTTGCTCCGTCGATCTTTGCCGCTTCAAGCAGAGAGTCGGGAACCTGCTCCATGAACTGCTTCATGAGGAAAAGACCCATGGGCTTTACAATGGCGGGAACGATCAGTGACAGATAATTATCCAGCCAGTTGAGCCCTGCCATTACAAGGTAGTTTGGAATGGCTGTTACATGAGTCGAGAACATGAGGGCGGTCACGATCATCCAGAAGATCAGGTTCCTGCCGGGGAATTTATGCTTGGCAAGAGGATAAGCGCAAAGGCTTGCCACGAACAAATGTCCCGTCGTACCCGTGATCGTAATGAACACTGTGTTGAAGATGTAACGGCTGAAAGGAACCCAGGATTCTCTCATGAGAACGAAAATGTCATGAAAGTTTTTGACTGTGGGGTTTCTTACAAAGAAGCGGGGAGGGAAGATGAACAATTCCTCCAAAGGCTTCAGGGAGTTGCATATCGCCAGCACCAAAGGGAGACCCATGAAGGCACCCAGAATGATGAGGAGAGCTATGCTTACCGTGTTTCCTACCAGTGAATGAGTCTGCTTTGCTCTTTTTTTATGCTTAAACATCATGATCACTGCCCTACCTTTCTGAGTAAGGCCTGAATTCCCTTGTTGCAAAGGATCATGACCATGAAGAGGAGAGTGGCTATGGCCGATGCATATCCCATCTCGAATCTAATGCTTCCGTAGTCCACCAGGTGGGAGACTACCGTGTGAGCGGCATAGTTTACGCTGGGGAATCCGGCGAGAGCGGCAAGCTGTTCATGGATCGCGAAGGAACTCGTAATGGTCATTACCGCACCGAACATGAGCTGAGGCTTCATGGAAGGAAGTGTTATGTACCAGAGCTCCTGAAAACGGTTTTTAATGCCGTCCATATAGCCCGCTTCATACAGCGACTGATCCACATTCTGCAGACCGGCTATGAAGGAAAGAAAGCCTGTACCCATACTCATCCAAAGGACTACTATGATAAGAATGGGAACAATGTATTTCTGATCTTCAAACCACAGGCTGGCCGAATAGGTAATGCCCAGTTTCATGAGCCATGCGTTGGCGAAACCGTAGGTGTCGCTGGAGAAGATATACTTCCAGACGATATATGCCTGACCGGAAATGGTGGGGGCATAGAAGAGCAGCGTCATGAAGGCACGTACTTTTTTGTTTTTGATGTCGTTTATCATCCAGGCGATGAAAAGTGCCATGAAGTAACCGATGGGACCCGTTACGATCGCAAACAGGAAGGTGTTTTTGATGGCTGTCAGGAAAACTTCATCCGCGAAGAAAAGGTCGATGTAGTTTTGCCAGCCCACAAATCTCGGTTTCTCAAGTATGTTGAAGTAGGTGAAGCTCAGTCCGATGGAAACCAAAACCGGCACCAGAACAAAAACAGTGAAAAGCAGGAGATAGGGAGCCATGAAGAGATAGGATTCTCTGTGACGCCACATATCCTTAAGCGTGTTCATCGCCTTTTTTTTAATGTATCGCGGGTAAATCTCCCACGAGGAATTGTTGTTTTGCGCTTTCTTTTTCATATCGTAACTCCTAATCGACCGGTAAGCCGAATTCAAGACGTTTTCTTACGATTTCGTAGTTGATCTGTTTTACGTAATCCTGCAGAGTCTCGCGAGGATCTTCGTTATTGTTGTATACGGTGTAGAAGGCGTTTTTGATGTGGCGCTCCGTGAAGTAACCGCCGGGAACCTGAGGCAGAGCCTTTACCCAGGCGAGCTGCCTGACGAGCTCCCTGTAGTCCGCGGTAGCCCACGGAAGATTCTCAAGAGCCTGCATATTGGCAGTGGCCACTCGACCTGCAACACCGAGTACATTTTCTATTTCGTTACCGTATTCCGTCTGCGTGTCTTCACCCATCCACCACTTAAGGAATTTCCAGCTTTCATCGGGCATATCGCTGGTCGACATGATGACACAGGCTGTTTCCCAGGCGGAAACCGAATGATCGAAGCTGCCGTCCTCTGTTTCATATCCGGGAACGAGAGTGAAGCCCCAGTCTCCCTTGATCTCGGGAGCGAAGACTGAAAGGTAATTGTATTGAGTGTAGTCACCGATGGCGAGAGGCATCTCACCGGTACGGAAACGGCTGGCCATATCATAGGAAACGGGCATACCGTAATTTACGTAGTTTCCGCTCCACTGCTTGAACGCAGCCACCGCATTCTCGGTATCGAGAGCACTGCGCTTGGAATCATCGGTGTAGTACTTGCCGTCATGCTGATAGAGGAACATGGCGAAGGTCGTCCAGTCGGGGAAGATACCCACGTTCATGTTGTTTTTCTGAATGACGGAGAGACATCTGTAAAACTCATCCCAGGTGGTGGGAACTTCAAGCCCCAGCTCATGCAGGATGTCGGCTCTGTAGAACATTACGTGGAAGGACATGGTCTGCGGTAAGGCATATACACCGCCTTCCAGAGTGAACTGATCGAAAGCCTCTTTGAAGAAGTAGTTTTTCACCTCGTCAAAATCAGGGAATTGCGTGAGATCCAGAACTGCGTTTCTCAAAGCGTAGTTCATGGGTTCTATGCCCGCAACGTTAAGGGCGACATCGGGACCCTTTCCTGCCAGTGTGGCGGAGAGGAGAACGTCCTTGTTTACCAGCTTTATGTTGACGGGGATGTTTTCCTTGGGAACAAAGTAGTTGTCCACCAAGGTCTTTATGACGGTTGCCTGATCACGGCCGCCGCCGGTCATGCTTGTGATGTTGCTGCCGTCTGCAAGGATCCATACATCAAGGACCTCGGTACTGTCGTCATATACTTCGCCGATGCTGTCATAGTCTTCCACGAAGCTGGCGAAGAACTGCCTTAACTCGTGGAACAGGCTCTTGAAAAAGCCGGGGGTCACTTTGGGCTCTTTCTGATCGGAACCGCAGACAAGCATATAGTCGATCTCAAGGGGCTGTTCGCTCATGGTTAAGATCCATGAACTTAAGGAAACGATGTTGTCCTTAAAGGCTGTCCATTGCTTGGCTATGTTTTCGGGCTTCTTTGCGATCCTGTCCAGCTGATTGATCAGATTGTCTATGGCCTGCGTCTCGCTTCCCTTTCTTCCGCGGGAATACTCGGTTACCAGATCCTTAAGCTTTTTGACTTCTTCAAATTGAACCGCGATGCGCTTCAGCGTATCGGGACATTTGGTTTCCAGCTGATAGTCACGCATGGTGTCGGGTGTACTTCCTATTATCATAAGAAGCTCTCTGTAAATCGAGTTCAGTTCCTCAACGCAATCGCTGGCCAAAAGCAGTATGTCCGCAAGCTCCTGACCGAGTCCGATACGGAAGGAGAGGGTGTGCTTTCCTGCGGAGAGACGGAAACAGTAAGGGGTTTCGCCGTCGCCGAGTACGGAAAGCTGCCATGCGTTTTCAAAGTAGAAGTAGAATTCCTCGGCTTCCTTAAAGGGAGTCTCACCGTCGATCTCCAAAGAACGACAGACCGTAACACCGGTATTCTTGTTCTGCCTGTACTTGACCATGATCTTGTAAAGACCGTCCTCGGGGGCTTCAAACTCCCAGGTTATCCACTGTCCCACCAGCTTCCAGTTGGCACCGCCTATGGTGTTGAGGCGGGTCTTGGAAGCACTGTAGGGCTCCGTAAGAGGGGAGGTTCTGTCGGGGATGGGATACAGAGTGGAATCTGATTTAAGGATCGCATCCTCGCCCTGGATCTTTATCCCATCCGAAGCATATTCCCTGAAACCCTCCGCGCGATTTTTCGAATCATATTCGGAGTAAGACGGGAGAGAGGCCTCATGAGTGAGAGCGATCTCTCCGATGACCATGGGTTCCTTTACCGAAGTAAGGCTCACGGTGTTCTTTCCTTTTTCAAAGTAGTATTTATATGCTCCGGTCACATAGCCGTTGCTGTCTTTTACAAAAGTGGTGATCCATTCCGGAGCTTCTTCCTGACGCGGACGGATGTCATTACCTCTGGAATCGCGCGCGATCTCCTCGGCATTTTTCCAGATCCTGGTGAACTCCGTATATTGAGAACCGTCGAAGGGGATCTTGCCGTTGATATGGATCTTTCTTTCTATGGTATTGTTCTTTCCCTTGACGGGGTAGTAGGTCAGGCGGATGTTGTAGAAACCGCTTTCCGGAACGTCAAAGGTGTAAGTCACGGAGCCTTCCTCCGCAGTCAGCAGGCTTTTCCCGCTTCGTCCTTCATAGGAATCCAGAACTTCAAAACCTTCAGTGGCGGAGGTGTAGCTGCCTCCCTCCAAAACGATTTCTCTGTCCGGCTCGGTCGCATCTGCGTGCGCTGTCAGATAGGAACTGTAGCTGTCGGCGTTATGAACCATCGAACTGATATCCGGACGGGTACTTTCACCGCCGGAAGATCCCGCATTTACAGCCGTGAGAGGTACCAGCAGGATCGCCGCAAGAGCGAGGGCTGTTGTTCTTTTTATGAAATGACCTTTCATTTCCTTTCCTCCGATGTTTGGTTACTGTAATCTCCAGTCTGAAACAAAAGAGATCTCCATGTCGCCGTTTTCTTTGAAAACGATGGGAAGCCATATGTATCTGGAATCGTTAAGCTTATCGGAAAACCATCTGTCACCCATATAGATCCATTTTCCGCTGTTTACGTCACGGAAGATGCAGGTGCTTTGAGATTCGAATGTTGTATGGTTTGTGTCACCTATGCAGGGATCGCCCTTGGAGGTCCATTCTCCCATTACCGAATCCGAAACATAGTATCTTGCCTGATTGGGTGCCCATCCGGTACAACCGGAGGTCATGAGGTAGTACTTGCCGTCCTTGAGGAAGAGGGCGGGAGCTTCACGCTGCGCTCCGGGGAAGAGACGGATGAAATCCTTGCCGTAAACTGCTTCCTCAGGGGGTGTTTCCAGATAGGTGTAATCCTCGTTGAGTTTTGATATGTAAAGTGTAAGGTTTTCTTCGCTGGAGTAGATGATGTATGCCGTTCCGTCAGTGTCCTTAAAGAGGTTCATGTCTCTTGCCATGCCCTTGCTCTGAGGATGCTTGTCTTCCTGATCGGGAGGACAGGTGTTAAGTCTGTATCTTCCCACGAAACGATAAGGACCGAAGGGGGTATCGCTTACTGCGACTCCCGCACAGGCAGCGGCGTAATTGCTGTCGCTGGTGGCTGTGGGACCGTCTGCGTGGAACCAGAGAACGTATTGCTTGTTCTTTTCATTATAGATGAGCTTGGGACGTTCTATGACCGCACGCTCCGCATCCAAGGCGAGAGCCACATTGTCAAGCTGATCGTCCGTGTAGCCTGCATATAAGGACTTGAAGTAAGCTTCCTTTTCAAGGGCTTTTCTTGAAGACACGTTTCTCATGATGATGCCTTCGAACTGCCAGTTATAAAGGTCATCGGATGTGTAAGCGCAAACACCGCCGCGATAGCCGTTCGTCTTGTCTTCGCCGACCCAAACCCACTTGGTTACGGTTTTACCCGTTTCGGGATCGGGGATCTCCAGCTGCTGAACCTGACCGCCATGGGCCTGGATGGGGGTGCCTTCGGTATCTGTCCATACCGAACCGGGATTAAAGGAATCATATTTTATCTTCTTGGTAAGCATTTTGTAACTCTCCCTGAGATCATTAAATTTTTGTTTAATCTGGTTTTTGCCGTTGTTGCTTTCTTTGGCAAGGAATGCTTCTGCGGACTCCAGACAGGAGATGTAAGCGGAAGCTGTTTTTTCGGTGTAGAGTTCCTCTGCATCATCGACCTTCATCGCCTCTACGGCTGCAGTGAGAAGCTTTCTTGTATACTCCGGCTCGACAGCTACGGTAATGTAGCTCAGGATAGGAGATTCCATGAAGGTTTTTGCGTCGGGATTGTAAACCTTAAGGTTTAGAGTACCGTCTGTAACCTTTGCTTCAAAGCTTTTTTCGTTTTCATTGAAGCGCAGGATCTTTTCTTTTTTGATCTTGTTGGTGTCTTCACAGTCCACATAGATCTTTCTGACTCCGAAGGGATTGTAAAAGCCCAGGGTTACGGTGTAAGTTCCGTCAGGGACCGAAAAGTCATAGCAGATCGCAACCTTGGAAGGTTCGGGAGCTTCTTTGTCGGTCACCCATTTGGAAACAGTCAGCCCTTTACCCAAAGAGTCATCATCCCGAAGGATCGCGGGATCTTCGTGATAGCCCCAAAGTGCGTGGGTACCCGGATCTTCGCCGTAAGGCATGTCCGAAAGCGATTGGAGCAATCCCGCGGAGCAACCTTCCGGAAAACTGTCTGTGTTTAGGGAGGCACAATCAACACGGTACAATGTAAAGTCCGCTTTAAGCAGATCGGTTTCCGTCCATGAGAAAGACTGTTCCTTAACCGACTCGGGATCGTGTGCGGCTGTGGGATCGGGGCCGACCGTTTCACCCGGATCGCATCCTGCCGTCAGCAGTACGATGGCAAGGACGGTGGCTTTCAGGAAAAACTTTGTACCTTTTTTGGATCGGAACCTCATAACTTGTCTCCTAACTTTTTAAGTATTTACAACTTTCTTTAGATTAATTTTAGAATAAACCATAAAAGAAAAATATGCAATCGATTACATATACAAAAATGCAATCGATTTTTTGTGCAAGTTGCACAAAAAAAATAACTGTACAATCGATTTCACATGTTGAACATCCCCTTGCAAAAATCCCCGGAAACAGCAATATGACTAAAGGAGAACACATTTTTGGACCCCTCAACCACTCCAAACTTCGCTCAAAATCGCTGAAACCCTTTTAATGTAAGGGGCGCGTGGATTTGTGCGAGTTTACTTAATAATTGGCTAAATAGGTTAAATTGTGACTGTGTGGGGGAAGGAAGTGTATAAATTGCTGTTCACGCCACGGTCAAACATGAGTTTGACCGTGGTATTCTGCGAAGCAGAATATGTCGGTATTAAGCCGTTTTTGAAAATGTATTTTCAAAAACGGCTTAGCACCGACACATCTGTGAACAGCAACCATCGTCACACCGGTTCGGACAGTAACTGATACCCCTCCTTCACCCGGTCCCTCCTCCACACTTAACTGATAACCGCCCCTGTACCCCTTCAACAAAAGTGGTTGATTTCTCGTCTCATAACAGATATTATTGAATAAACAAGGAGGGCTATTATGAAGAACACAGATTTACAGGTAAAAAATCAAACAATGGAGACTTTTCTCCAAAACGAATACATCGTTCGTACCCTTATTAAGGGCGCAGGCGGTAAGTGCGAGCTTTGCGGCAAAAAAGCACCCTTTAAGGATAAAAACGGAAATCCCTATCTTGAACTCCGTGCGTTGGAAAAGGATTTCAACATAAAAAAAGAAGAGATCGAGAAAAAGATAGTGGCTCTGTGCCCGAACTGCAATCGAAAGCTCGATGTCCTGGAGGATCCCGCAGACTTTGAAAAACTAAGCGAGATCGCAGCACATCATGACTATTGATCAAAAAGTTGTGGGTTAAGGGGAAGAAAACATGAAAATAATGCATTTGGGGGATCTTCATCTGGGGAGATCCCTGGGAGAGTACGATCTTCTCGAAGATCAGAAATATATATTGGATGAGATCTTAAAAATGATCGACGAGGAAGCGGTTGATGCCGTTCTGATCGCAGGCGACGTATATGACAAGTCGGTTCCTGCGGAGGCGGCCACTGCCTTGCTCGATGATTTTTTATTTAAACTGTCGGCTCGCAAGGTGAAGACCTTTGTGATCAGCGGAAACCACGATTCCGATGAAAGGCTGAACTACGGAAGCAAGCTTTTTACAAGCAATGAGATCTTTATTTCCGCAAAATTCAACGGTAAACTCGAGAAGCATATGCTTTCATCGGGCGGTTCCGATGAGGTTTGCATATGGCTGCTGCCCTTTGTAAAGGCTTCTCAGGTACGCCATTTCTATCCCGACAGCAGGATAGAAAACTACGAAGATGCGGTAAAGATCATTATCGAAAACACCGCGATCGACGAGAGCAAGTGCAACATCCTTGTGGCACATCAGTTTGTTGCGGGGAGTGAAAGCCCTGCACTCGGAGGCTCGGAAGGCGCGGGAACACAGAGCGTGGGACTGGTTGAGATGATCGGTTACCATGTTTTTGACAGGTTTGACTATGTTGCATTGGGACACATTCATTCGCCGCAAAGAGTGGGGCGCGACACCGTGCGCTACTCGGGTTCGCCGTTAAAGTATTCCCTGAGCGAGGCCAACAATGACAAGAGCGTGCCCTTGCTTACGATAGAGAACGGGCACTTGGAGTTTGAACTTCGCCCTCTGAAACCCTTGAGAGATGTAAGGCATATAAGAGGCAGACTGAACGACCTTTTGAAGGCGGCCGATGTCAGAGATCCCGAAGACTATATATATGCCACGCTGACCGATGAGGATTATATTAATGATGTTATCGGGATATTCCGACAGACCTACCCCAACACCGTGAAGATAGATTACGACAACTCCCGCACCCGTTCGGTCGAACAGGCTGACATTTCGTGCATTGCCGAGAACAAGAGCTTTTCGGAACTGGTGGGGGATTTTTACAAAATGATCTACGGAACAGAGATATCGGAAGAGGAAGCGGCGGTAATGAGAGAGGCTGCGAGAGAGGCAGGTGTTTTGAGTGAAGCCGATTAAACTGATAATAAGTGCCTTCGGACCATATGCCAGCACGATGCCCGAAATAGATTTTACGAAGTTCAACGAAAAAGGACTCTTCCTGATCTCGGGAGATACGGGAGCGGGGAAGACAACGATCTTTGATGCAATCTGTTTCGCACTGTACGGTACCACAAGCATGACCTACAGAAAGAAAAATCTTCGCAGTGAGTACGCAAAGCCGGAGACTCCGAGCTTTGTAGACTTTTATTTTTCGCACCGCGGCCATGATTATCACATAAAACGTACACCTTCGTTTGAACGGGAAAAACAGCGCGGAGAGGGAACCATCGAGGAAAAGGAGACGGTGACGCTCTACAAGGATGATGAAGTTCCGAAGGAGGGCCTCACAAGCGTGAATAAAGAGATCGTGGACCTTCTTGGAGTGAATGAGCCTCAATTCAAGCAGATCGCCATGATCTCCCAAGGGGAATTCTGGAAACTTTTGAATGCCGATACGGAGGAACGTACCGCCATTTTGAGAACGGTTTTCCGTACGGAGAGCTACAAGCTCATAGAATACAAGCTCAAGGACCGCATGGACAGGGCGGCGCGGGAAAATGAAAGCAACAGGCTGAGCATCCTTCAATACGTCGACGATCTGGAAGCAGAAGGAGAAGATGAGACAAGTGCGGATTTCAGAGCTCTGAGGGACAAGGTTCACGGAGCAAAAGCAATATGGAATACGGAGGAACTCCTGCACCTGGCTTCAAAGGTCGTCGTACTTGACGAAACGAAGCTGACAGACCTGTCCGAAAAGGTGAAGGAGAATGAAAAGCAATTCGGAAACAGCTCTGCCCTTCTTGCTAATGCGGAGCTCAACAACAGCTTCATTTTAAGACGGGACGAACTGATAAAACAAAAAGCTCTTTTAGAAGGAAAAAAGGAGGAGTTTGAGGAAAAAACCAAAAAGCTCGAAAGAAAGCGTTCCGCAACACATTTTGTGAAGCCCGTCTATGACTCCTGGGCAGAAAAAGAAAACAGTATAAAAGAAACCCTTGAGGCGATAAAGACAAAGGAAGAGGCATATGCCCGGGTAAAAGCGGAAGCTGAAAGGGCAGAGGAACAGTTTAGGGCGTCCAAGGAAAGACAGCCCGAGGCGGAGGCTTTAAGGAAAAAGGCCGAAAGGATCAGGGAAGAAGAGCCGAAGTACAAGGAAAGAGATGCCTTTGCAAAGAAACTGGAAGAGCTCGGAAAGAGCAGAGAAGACCTGCAAAAACGCAAGCTTGAGATCGCAGCGGAAGAGGAGAACCTTAAGAAAAGGCTGCTCTCTCTTAAAGAAACCGTGAACCTGTTAAAGGACAAGCCGCGTGAAGCGGATGAATACAAAAGGGTGGAAAACGATATTAAGGCCCTTGCGTCAAAGATCAACAAGATCGGCTCAGAGATGCTTACCAAAAGGGATACGATGACATCGGAGCTTAAGAAAACGCAGGAGGCTTTCCGCGAAGCCCTTGAAGCCTTTGAAAACGCAGAGAAGGAATGGATGGAAAAGGGAAGGCTCCGTGACTGCAATATGGCGGGACTTCTCGCACGAGATCTGAAGGATGGCGAAGCGTGCCCCGTCTGCGGTTCCGTTCATCATCCGAGACCTGCGGAACTCTCGGAAGCCACCGTGAGCGACGGGGAGTTCAAAGAACTGCAGGAAAAGAAGGATGAGCTCCTTAAGGAAAAGGATGAGCTGAAGCTGAAGGCAAATTCCGGGAAGACAGCGCTTGCGGAGTTTGAAGACAGGATAACGGAGAAGATAGCGGAATGTCTCAAAGATCCTCTTATCATGGATGATAGAAAGTCGGAGGATCTTGATGAACTTATAGGATTTTTGAATGAGGCAAAAACTGTCGGAAACGAAAAATACAAGGTCAACGCGGCAGCATTGAAACAGGCGGAGGCAGATAAAGACCGCCTTCGGGAAGCGGAAACCGCGTTTGAAAAGGCAAGCGATGAAGAGACCGACTCTCTTAACGAAGCAAAAGAAAAACTGCTGCAAGATATCAACTTCACGGAAACCGCGTTTGCGGAAACAAGTGCGACCTTAAAGGCATTTAAGGAATTGAGCTTTGCAAACGAAGAGGAGGCAAAGACCGAGCGCGAAAAAGCAGAGAAGGGTGCGGCGGACATAGATGAGGCCATAGAAAGGGCCGACAAGTCAAAAAAAGACGCGGAGCGTATGCTTGCGACTCTTGAAGGCGAAACGGGCGCATTGAAAAACAGTCTTTCAAAGCTCAAAAAGGACGCGGAGAAGGCTCTTAAGACCTTGGAAGAAAGCGTTGCGGATTACGGCTTTTCCGATGTCGCAGACATGCGTTCCCATGTGGCTTCCGAAGAGAGCCTGAAAGCGGAAGCGGACGAGATCGATGGGTACAGACAGGCGGTCCTTAACAACGGAACACGGCTGGAACAGGCGGAGAAGGATGCAAAGGGGAGAGAGATCATAGACATAGATTCCCTTAAAACACTTTGCGCAGAACAGCAGGAGCTTGTAAGAACAAGCCGTAATGAAGAGAACAACCTGAAGAACCGTATAGCCAACAATAAAAAACTGCTTTCGGGGATCATGGGACGGCAGGAGAGCTTTGAGAGATCCCAAAAGGATCTGAATATAAGCAAGCGCCTTTACGAGCTGGTAAAAGGCACCAGTCGAAACGGCAAGATCACACTGGAGCAATACATTCAGGCAACGGGATTTGACGGGATACTCAGGGCTGCAAACCGTCGTCTTGGACCCATGAGCGATGGGCAGTTTGAACTTTACCGACAGGAGGAAAGCCTGGGAAAGAGAAGCAACACCTTCCTTGACCTGGAGGTCCTCGACCACTATACGGGACACAGGCGGCCTGTGGGCAATCTTTCCGGCGGAGAAAGCTTTAAGGCATCTCTGAGCCTTGCTCTCGGCCTTTCGGACACGGTTTCATCGAGTCTGGGCGGCATACAGATGGATGCGCTTTTTGTGGATGAAGGGTTTGGAACTCTGGATAAACGGTCTATTGAGAATGCCATGGACATTCTATTAAATCTCTCCACAGCCAACAAACTGGTGGGCGTCATCAGCCACAGAGAGGAACTGATCGAAAACATCCCGCAGCAGATAAAGGTCGTGAAAACCCGTGAAGGCAGCAGTTTTACCGTGGATACGGGTGCTTGATCATAATTGTTTTGACATTAAGAAAAAAAAGTCTTACAATATGGTACAAATATTTTTATGAATCGAGCTATTGGAATGAAAATCATTAACAAACTTAAAGGGATTGGTCTTTCCACATCAATCCCTTATTTTATGGCGTTTCTTTTGTCACTTGTGTTTTGGGAGATAAGCATACATCTTCTCGCGGATCGTGAAGGCGGTTTTTCTCCGATGGCATTTGCTTTCTTACCGACCTTTGCTCTGGTATTGTCCCTGTTTTGCGGGATAATGGGCAAAGCGTGGGACAGGGTAGTGTTTTACCTGCTGCTCTTTGTACTTTTTATATTGTACACTTCACAGCTGATCTATCACAGCATATTTGACTCTTTTTATTCCGTGTCTATGATCGGAATGGGCGGAGATGCAGTTACGAACTTTGACGTAATGGTAATCGCAGAGCTTAAAAACAGAGCTTTGGGCATTCTCTTACTGTTCCTCCCCATCTTTGCATGCGGAGTGACAGACTTTTTGTTTGCAAAACTGTTAAAGAAGCAGCTTTTTTGCGGGAAGCAGGCTCACATAGCAAGAGCAATGGGAGTACTGTGCGTTGTGCCCATTTGGTTTTTGGGAGTGCTGGTTTTGAGACTCGGCGGTACGGGTCCTGTATCGGCTTACTCGGTTTATCGCAATTCTCTTTCAGATACGGACACTTCCGCTTCCAAGATCGGAGTGGTCGCAACCACTTACATAGAGGCAAAGTCCTATTTCTTTGGGGCGGGAAACGACGGCGCGGAGAACGTTTTGGAAAACGCTGCATTAAACAATACCGATAACAACACCTCAGGGGGGCTGTTTGAAGCCGCCAAGGCTACAAAAACTCCAAAACCCACTCCTACCTTTACTCCGACGCCTACGGAGATTCCACGTGAGGAGGCTGTTTCGGACGGCTTGGAAGCTTTGACGCCTACAAACACACCCACTGTTACTCCCACTCCCACGGATGCGCCTCCGAGTTACACCCATTGGTGCTATGACGAGATAGATTTCGAAAAGCTTGCGAAGATCGCACCCGACAAAGAAACGGAAGCACTTTGCAACTATTTTGCCAAGGTTTCTCCCACCAATAAAAATGAATATACAGGTCTGTTCGAGGGCTACAACCTCATATATATATGCGCGGAAGCCTTTTGGACCTATGCCATAAACGAGGAGCTTACTCCGACCCTGTACAAGATGGCGAACAACGGCATAGTTTTGAATAACTATTACAGCAGCTTCAAAAATGTAACGATAAACGGAGAGTTTGCCTTAGCGACCTCTCTTTGGCCGGATGTTTCCAGAAGCGGTGTTTCCAACGGAACGAAAGCAGGTTCTTTTTGCAGTACCATCAACAATCTGATGCCCTTCGGTCTCGGAAACCTTTTCAGGGAACAGCTTGGGATCACGTCTTACGGCTTCCATAATTACAAGGGAAGTTATTACGGGCGGGAGGAAACATGGCCCAACCTGGGGTACAAGACAAGGTTCATGAGCGTTAAAAAGGGCGACGGAGGCATGACCTTCTCTGCAAGAAAGATCACCTCCGACTATGAGATGATGGTGCAGTCGGTGGAGGACTACATCGATGAGGACGTTTTCCACGCTTACTATATGACTTATTCCGGACACGGTCCCTACAACGGAAGAGACACGGACCCCGGCTCATATAACAGTAATGCGGAAAAGCATATCAAACGCGTAAGGGAAGTCCTGGGGGACGAGATCAAGGACGAGCAGGCACTTTACTATATAGCTGCACATGTTGAACTTGACAAGGCACTGGAACATCTTGTAAACAGACTCGAAGAAGAGGGAAAGCTTGAAAAGACCGTGTTCGTAATGGCAGCGGATCATTATCCCTACTATTTGGACAACACTGACAAAAACACCAGAAATGTACTTGCGGGAAGAACGATCGACGGACAGACCGAGAAATATAAATCGACCTGCATAATATATAATGCAGGTCTGAAAGAGCCTATCATATGTGATGAGTATTGCTGCAGTGTGGATGTGCTTCCCACGATCCTGAACCTGTTCAATATCAAGTATGATTCAAGACTGATCGCAGGCAAGGACGTCTTTTCGGATGCCCTTCACAAAGCCACATTGTATAACAAGAGTTTCATTACCGATAATGTGATCTATTATGCACCCAAGGCGAAGAAAACCTGGCAGATAGACACCTCGGCCTACTCCACAGACGATCTGGACAGCTACATATCCACCGTAAGCTCCATCGTGGAAGCGGAATATGCGGCTTCGTTAAAGATCGTAAGCACCGATTTCTACAGGTTCGTCTGGGAAAACTCGGGGCTTCTGAAAGAAAGCAATTAACCGATATCGGTGAACAGTAATGATCTATCTGTTACTGTTCACACGTTATCAGGTGATTGATGCTCGCAGATGTGCCGTTGATAAGCCGTTTTGGAAAAACACGTTTTTCCAGAAACGGCTTAATAACGGCAACTTCTGCGTTGCAGAAGTCCGCGTG
>JAEEGK010001437.1_pt1 | contig 59771 bp, 47 predicted proteins | sample 8958771 | NCBI WGS metagenome assembly JAEEGK01 (sample SAMN16246547, study PRJNA631951) | gut metagenome | biome: gut microbiome; feature: rumen; material: SC-attached | host: Bos | place: Iran: Karaj | collected 2018-10 | reverse complement strand
TTTTTTAAATTTATAATTTAAATCAATTTTCTTTAATTTAGTTAAAAAACTATGATCATTATCTTCAATAAATTTTCTAATGTTTTTTGAAGGTTTAAAACTATTATTTTTTTTATCAGATAAATTTCCTTCAGTTAATAAAGGAAATTTGTCTATTTTAATTGGTTTAGAAAAAATACAAAAATATTTTTTCATATTGACACTTCTTTTCAGAAAAAGACATATTCACCTCTTTTTTTATTTATAGAACCAAATTTGAGATTTAAATATAAACTATCTAAATAATATACTAATTGAAATGGACTATTTGGATTTTGAAAAAAGTATAAATCAAATGGAAATTTATTATCTTTTTTTAATTCATTTATTAAATCACTTTTTAATATTAAATTTATTTGTTATAATTCTAAATTTATCATTGAATTTAAAATACCAAAAACAAAATCTAGTATTTGACATAGAAATTTAATAAATATAGATGAAGTAAAAAAAAAATTATATTTAGGTCCAAATAGCTCTTTTTTTACTTTCATTTGCTAGGCCAAAATTTATTATTAAAACTATTCTATGAAAATTATTATAAAAATCTTTTATTGTTGAAAATATGTTTTTTTTCCTCTTCCTGGAGACATATTATTATTTGTCCAAACTATAGTATTATTTTATTTTATATTTTAATTAATTATTTAAAGTTTATTTTTTATATTATTTTTATAATTTTCAAAAAGACATTTATTTCTTAATAAAAAAATAGATAATTTAAAGTTTATATTTTTTAAATTAATTAATTTCTAATTCATTATTACCCTTTGGGTCATTGGTGTTACGTTATTATTCATCATTTTCGTATTATTATAATTCATTATTTGACTATTATTATTCATCTGTTGCATACAATTCATATTATTCATCATTTGATTATTATTCATATTCATCATTTGCATATTATAATAATTCATTCCACCATACATCATATTATTATAATTTTGCATATTATAATTATTCATTGGATTCATTCCACCATACATCATATTATTATTCATCATTCCTATATTAATCATTGAATTTTGACGAGATAACGATGGCTTTTCATTTACTTGTTCAACAGGTTGTTTCTTTTGAATAAAACTATTATTCCTTTTTAACATCAAAATTTTTAGATCAAGTTCCTTGTTTTTTAGTTCAAAATCTTGTTCTTTACTTTTCATTATTTCAGTATGTTGTTGTCTTTTCAATTCTAATCTTTCTTCATGATGATGATCCTCTTGTTTCATTCTTTCTTTATGTTGAATTTCCTTTTGGTTTAAATTCTCTGTATGTTGATTTTGGATTTCTAATAATGCTCTTTCATTCATACTTTGATTGTTTTGAATACCAGCTTTTATTATTGTCATTTCTTCATCATGATTATAATCCATTTTTTTTAATAGTTCTTTATGATTACGTTGACTATCTTCTCTTATTTTTACTAAATTCTCTTTTTCATTTTCAATTTGATTTTCTTTTAACATTCTTTCATTTTCCATTTTTTTTAATATTTCTTCATGACGATGATTTTCTTTTCTTTTTCTATCTTCCTTTTCATCATTCATTTTTTGAATTTCTTCTGCATGAGAATTGTTTATTTTCATTTTTTCATCTTCATCATTTTTTCTCATTTCCTCAAGTATTCTGTTATTTTCCATTTGATTCTTCTCTTTTTGTATATTTAAATTTTCCATTTGATCTAAATGGTCATTATTTATTTCTTCCATTTTTCTTTCATGAAATTCTTCATCTCTTTTTCTTTCATTGTTTTTTTCAAGAATCTTATCTTGTTTTTCATCAAATAATTCTTGCATTATACATTCATGATCTTTTTCATCTTTTTTTGATAATCTTTTACTATCTTCCAAACTTAATTTGAATTTATTTTCTTCAGCAAATTCGTTTAATGATGCTTGCCTTTCCTTTTCCTTTTTTATTGAGTTCATTTGAGATATATTTTCTTCATTTTGATTATTTATTCTTTTCTTTATACCATCATTTCCCATTCCTTGTTAATTTAATTCTTTGAAAACTTTGATTTATATATGATATCTGAATTTTTATTGAATGTTATTTCTAACTTTTTTTCTCAAATATAACTTATTTTATATTTACAAAAAATATTTAACTTTAATGAAAAAAAAATAATTAAAATACAAAAATTAAGCAAAAATATAATAAATAAAGCAATAATAATAATATTAATAATAATAAAAAATTTAAAAAAACTAAATAAATAATTAAAAATTCCAAAATATAAAAATGTTAAAAAAAACAAAGGCAGATTTAAAAATAATTTTAATAGGAAAATACAACACAGGAAAAACATCATTTTGTAGAATGTGGTTAAAGAATGAATTTCCAGATGAATACAAAGCGACAATAAACACAGATTTTAATTATAAAATAACAGAATATAAAGGAAATTATTATAAAACTCAAATATGGGATATTGGAGGACAAGATAGATATATTAATATGACAAAAGTATTATCAAAAAATTCACATGGTTGTATAATATTTTGTGATATAACTGATAAAAGATCTTTAGATGAGTAATTTTATTTATTTTTAAATTTAGAACTTTAAAATGGAAAAATTCAATTGATGAAAATGCAAAATTTAAAGATGGCTCTTCTTTACCTTGTATTTTAGTACAAAATAAAATTGATTTAGTTGATGAAAAAGATGCTAAAGATGATGCTTCCTTAAAAGATTTTGCTAATAAAAATCAATTTGATAAATGCTTTAGAACAAGTGTTAAAAAAAATATTGGAGTTAATGAAACGATGGATTTTTTAATTGGATATATAGTTGATAAATTAAATTCAATTAAGAAGAAAAAAGAAGAAAAAAAAAATGATATTCAAAATAATAATAAGGACAATAATAATAATAATAATAATGACGATGATGAAGATGAAAGTAAAAGAAATCAAATTGTTTTAACTAATCAAAGTTTTGAAAATGCTAAAGAAGCTTTAAAGAAGTTAGATAAAAATAATTGTTGTGCTAATTTAAATAATTTAAATTTAGAAAATAAAAATTTAAATAATAAAAATAATGAGAATTCTAATTCTACTAATGTTAATACTGAAGAAGAAAAAAAAGAAAATGATTTATAAATTTATTTACTTTTAATTTTAAAAAATATTATTTGGTTTATTATTAAAAGAATTATATGATATATATCTAATAAATATTAAATTAAATGATTATTAATAAAAGAGTTGAAATAATACTTAAATAGAGTTATAAAATTTATTATTAAAAAAAATAAAAATCTAAAACAAATCATAAAAATTCAATAGAAAAAAAATTTAAAAATCTATTTTTTAAACATATTATTAAATTATCTATTTTTTATAAATCACTTTTTAACTGATTAACAATATTAGAAGGACAACTATCATCTTTATTTAATTTTTCTTTGATTTTCTCCTTATAACTATTATCTTCAGTAATAATTTTTTCAGTTTTTCCAATTAAATCATTATATTTTTTATTAACATTCCCAATAACATTTTTAACTTGTTCATTTTCACTAATATTTTTTCCAGTTTCAATAATATAACTCCCAGCATTATAAATTGTTTCTTTTGTTTTTTGAAACATTTCATTAAAACCATATTTTTCCATTGAATTATCTATTGTATTTTTTGCTTCTTGTAATTTTGGAGTTATTCCCATATAATCTGCTGAATTTTTTATTGCTGCTCCAAAATAATTAAACCAACCTCCTATATAATTACTTGTTTTAGATATGTCTTCTTTTGCATATTCCATTAAAGTTTTTGATTTTTTTTCTTCTTCTTCTTTTTTATTTAATATTTTATCTTTTTTATCATCTTTTTCACTATTTTCTTCTTTTTTATTTTCTATTTTTTCTTCTTCTTCTTTTTTATTTTCTACTTTTTCTTCTTTTTCTTTTTTATTTTCTATTTTTTCTTCTTTTTCTTCTTTTTCTTTTTTATTTTCTATTTTTTCTTCTTCTTCTTTTTTTTCTAGTAATTTTTTCTCAAATTTTTCTAATTCTTCATCATCATCTTCATCATCATCATCAACATCAATTTCACTTCCATCTTCTAAAGAAGGTTTTTCTTTTATAATTTTATTATATTCTTCTTCAGAATCTTTTTTTTTTTCTTCTTTATTAACTTCAGCATTTAATAAATTTACATAATATGTTGATATATTCGTTAAAAATTTATATTCTTTAGATGGTTCGGTTAATGATATTGAATATTCTTTCATTAAATTTAAAAATCTTTCATTTCCACTTAATTTAATTATATTCATTTCATGAGGGTCAAATTTTTCATTTATATTTTTTAATCTTTGAATTTTTTTAAAGTTATTATATTCTTTAGAACAATTTTCACATATAAAAATTCCAAAAGGAAATGAAACAAAACTTATATTTTCATTATTACATTGTAAACAATGAATTTTATCATTTTGTTTTAAATATTCTTCCATAATATGTATGTTATTAATGAATATTTTAAGATAAAAAAAATTTTAATATAATATTAATATATTATTAATAAAAGTTTTAAATGAAATTTTAAAAAAATATTAAAAATCATTTTGATTTGGAATATATACTTTAACATTTCCATTAGAATAAGGTTTATCATCATGTCTAATTAAACTTGCTTTATTTTTGATTTTTGATATAATTTTATTAAATTCATCATCTCTACCATAATACATTCGATCTCTACTACTTGAAGGTATAAACTAAAATAAAATATGATTATAATATTATACAGCTTTTTTAAATAAATATGGAGATGAAACTCCAGTCACAATTTCATTTTCATCTTCTTTATTCAAACAATTACATTTTACCTCATTTCCCATTTTTAATTTATTAAAAAAACCTAAATTTATTAAAAATTAAAAAAGTAAAAAAAATTAAATGGATTCGGCACATAGACACCATCACAATTCATCGTATCGCCGTTCCCGTTCACGTTCTCGTTCTCGTTCTCGTTCACGTTCCTATCATCGTGCAAGTAAATGGTCAGAAGCTCCCTCAAAATTCACCTCATCTCCAAAGCATTCTCTACTCCCTTCATCACAACCTCTTCGTTCATCTAAGGCACCTCATCCACAACCATCGAATATATTCCAGACACCACTCTTTACTTCCTCCTCCTTGGGTGATTCTACCAAAATAAAAAAAAAAATTTACATTCCAAAAACACAAGGAATAAACTATGTAGGATTATTAATAGGACCAAAGGGCACATATCAAAAGAGATTAGAACAACAGAGTCAATGTAAGATCCTCGTTAGAGGAAAGGGAACACAGAAAGAGGGGATGCCACCTCAAAACGACGATCACGAAGAGCAGCATGTATTGATTGTAGGTGACACTGAAGATAATGTCAAGCGAGCGACCTATCTGGTGGAGAAGATCCTCTTCGCTGATGAAGCTACAAGAACAAAAATAAAAGAAGAGCAAATAAAAGCATCTCAAGAAATAAGAACAGAGCTTCTTTTAAAAGATGGAAATTTACCATTAGGAGCAAATGGTGAAAATGGAAAACCTTTCATAGAAAATTACATAATGACACCATATGGTCCTCCTGATAAAAGTGCTAAAATTTATCCAGTTCCTGATGATTGTGTAGGATTAATAATAGGAAAGAACGGTGATACAATAAGAAGATTGAATAGAGATTCAGGATGTAAAATTCAAATAGCAATTAAACCATATCCAAATACAAATACAAGATATGTTTTCATTGAAGGAACTTCTGAAAAATATGAAATAGCTAAAAAATTAATTGAAGAAATTATAAGTGAACAAGTAGCAATGAAACAAAATTTTTCTCATTTAGGAGAAACTAATCCTTATCCTGGTCCATATACTCCATTGAAAATACCGAATAAAATGGTAGGTTTAATTATAGGAAGAAATGGAGAGACAGTGAAAATTATTCATGAAAGAACTCAATGTTCAATTTTTATTCCAAAGGAAAGTAGACCAGGGGAAGATTTTAGAGAACTTCAATTAAGTGGTTCTCCTGAAAATGTGGAAAATTGTAAAAGAGAAATTATTAATATGATTCATTTAGCTTTATATGGAAGATTACCTTATATGAATAGCTTATTTTATCCTTATGTTGATCCTGTGACCAGATTACCTATTATTGATCCTGGAATTATGGCACAATTAGATCCTAATACTAATAATAAAAATAATTATGAAGGAAATTTTTGTGATTTTCCTGTTATTCCTCCTAAACAAGGAAAAAAGTTTAAATATGGGAAAAATTTGGAGAAAGGAAAAAATTATACAAAGAAATGTAACAATAATGTTAATGGAAATCATATTTTTTGTAATAATAATAATAATGGAAGTGAAGAAAGATTTAATAAAGCTAATGATTGTAACAGTGGAAATAATAAAAATAATTTAAATGATATTAATAATCCTAATGTTATTAGTGCTCCTCCTGCACAAGTTAATTATGAATCTTTCGAACAATCTATTTTTAAAAATTCCAAAAATAATACACAAACTTTAGAATATGATTTAGAAAATTATAATAATCCTTTAAATTATGATTTATATTATCAATCTCTTTATCAAATGTATCCTCAAATGAATGATTATTATAAAAAAGCCAATACACAAGATGATGTTATTGGAAATTCAAAACAACAACCTTTAGTTCTTATAAATAATTTCTTTTTAGATCCTAATCAAACTAATCTATTAGAAAGTAAAATATATCAATCCATTCAACAATTAAAAGAAGAAGAAGAAAATAAAAATGAAAATAGGAAAAAACCCCAAAAGAAAACTAAATAATTATTAATTCAATTTATATATTTATTAATAATTTATGAATTATATTTATAATATTACAAAAATTTAATTTTTTTTTTATTTAAAAATATATGGAGGATTTTATTCAATATAATGATATAAATCCAGTTGAACCAATTGATTTATCAATATTTAAAGATCATATTCAAAAAAGTTTATTAAATATAATAAGTTCTTTACCAAAATTAGAAAAAAGATTAGTATTAGAATCATCCTTAATTCCTAAAATAAGTTTTTTCATAAATGACATTTCAATATTAAGGAATGTACAAGTAAAGAAGGAAATATATCATATGGGAAAAATGGTGGATGTAGATTCAGATATAATGATATTTATAATTCCTTCTAAATTATTTTATTTAGTTGAAATATTAGCAATAATAGATAAATATTCAAAAGAAAATGAAAATTCAAATAAAATTGAATTTCATATAATATTTATTCCAACAATAAATTTAGAATGTCAATATATAATAAGACAAAGTATATATCAAAAATTAATTAAAATACATAATTTAAATATGGATATATTTACAATTGATTATGATTTAATGTCTCTTGAAGATAATAATGCTTTAAAAGATTTATATATTGATCTTAATTATAATTGCATTTCTGTTTTAAGTAGAGTTATATTAAAATTTGAAACTGTTTTTGGTAAAATTAAATATAAATATATTAAGGGTAAATTAGCTAAAAATTTATATAATTTATTAAAAAAAGATGAAGAAAAAATTCATTTTAATAATGAAAATGAAATTTTAGGAAGTTTTTTCCTTGACAGAGATATTGATTTTGTTACTTTATTTTGTAGTCAAGGAGTTTATGAAGGAATGATTGACGAATTTTTTAATATTAATTTAAATTCAATTAAAGTATCACCTAAATTATTAGAAAAAGATTCTAAAAAAGATATATTAAAATTAGATTTAAGTCATGGAAATAAATTATATTCATTAATTAAAGATTATTCATTTAATAAAATTAGAGTTTTTTTACCAAATAGATTATCAATTCATAGTAAAATAATAGAAGAAGGAAGGAAAGAAACAGATTTAAAAAAAATTCAAAAAGGATTAGAAAAAGTTAAATTAATGAAAGAAGAAAGACAATCTTTAACTGATAATATTAATATAGCAGATTTTTTATCTCAAAAACAGAAAAATCCTGTTTATAGATTATGTTTTTTATTTGAACAACAATTATTACTTGGTGAATTACCAAAAGAATTACATGAATTTTATTCAGATTATCTTTCCAAAAAAAATGATAAAGATTTAATTTTAAAATTAATTTGTTTAGAAAGTTTATGTCAAAGTGGAATTAAATCAAAATATTATGATACATTAAAAAGGGATTATATAAACACATATGGTTTCCAAGAAATATTTTTATGGAATAATTTAGAAAAAATGAATATATTAAAAAAAGATGATAGAACTTACACATATTATAAAGCAAATAAGAATTTAAATTTAATATATGAAAATGTAGATATAATGGAAGAAAATGATTTATCATATGTATATAATGGTTATTCACCAATAATAATTAAAATAATAGAAAAATGTTTTTCAAATGGATGGAATAATTTACTTTCTGTTTTAGATGAATTACCAGGAGATACTCATTGCCCTGATAATGAAAGTAGATTATTAAATCCTATTGGGAAAAATTTTATATTATTAGTTTTTATTGGTGGAATTACTTATTCAGAAATTGCTGCTATTAGATATTTAAATAAAAAAATAAAAAATATTAAATTTATTATTCTTACTACTCATATTATTACTACGAAAAGATTTATTCAAAGTATTTCTACTTTTAATTTAGAAGAAAGTGAACAAATGAGTTTTAAAGAATTTTATGATAGAATGAAAGTTAAGAAAAAATAAATTTTTTTATTTTTCTTTTTTTGTCCTATTTAAAATTTTGATTATTTAATTAAATTTTAATTTAAATAAAAATTAGAATAAATATTTTTTTATTTTTCTATTATTATATATTATTTAAATCATCATTTAATTTATAAAATATAAATTATGTCTGAAATCGTTAATAAAAAGAAATATCCAATTCCAAAATCTCAAAGTGATAAAATTTTATCTAAAGAAGAAGAAAAAGAATATACTTTAATTTCTCATAATTTTGTATTAGATATTTTTTCAAATTTGAAAAATAATGAAAAGACAATATCAAAGAAAATTTCTAATCAAAATTCTTCAGAAAAAAAAAAAAAAGAATTAAAAGAAAAAGCAAACGGTAAAAAAGAAGAAAATAAAATAAAAGAAATAAAAAATGAATATAAAAAAGAAATAAATAAATCAAAAAAAGAAAAAAAACAAGATAATAAATTTCAAAAATCTTTTGAAAAAAACCTTATAACCCCAATAAAAGAAAATCAAAAATTAAATGAAAAAAAAGAAAAAAATGAAAAAGAAGAAGAAAAAGAAAAAATAGAAAAAAAACTGAGGTCCAAAAAGAAAAATAATTCTACAGAAAAAATAAAATCAAAATTAGAAATATCAAATAGTAATTTTTATAATAAAATTCCAAACGGAAGTATGATAATAACAAAAGAAATGAGTGATTCAAAAATTAATATAAATGATGTAAGATCTTTAACAAATCAAAATAAAATTATTGAAACCTTAAAAGCTTCAAAAGATTCTGAAAAAGAAAAAAAATTATATGAACAAAAAGTTTTTTATATTAAAAATAGAATTGCAGCTTTGCAAAAACAAGAAGATGATATTAATAAAAAAAGAATTAAAGTTAAATTAATTGAAAAAAATATTGAAAAAGCTCAAGAAGATAAAAAAAAAATTAGAGGTGCTATTGAAAAAATTAAAACTATTCAAGATGAAGAATTAAAGAAAAAAAAAGAAAAAATTGATAATGATAAAAAAAATATGGAAAATAAAATTAAAAATGCAATTAAAATAAATCAAGAAAAAAAACATCATGAATATAATTTAGCTTTAAATGAAAAAAATGATAATAATAATAAATTCAATCAACTTAATAAAGAATATGAAAAAGAAAATTCAAATAAAATAAAAGTTATTAAAGCTGAAAGAAAAAAAATGAAAGAAGAAGAACAAAAAAAATTAATTCAAAATGAAGAAAATACTAAAGAATATTATAATAAAATATATGAAAATAATAAAAAAGAAACTAATAAATTAAAAGCAGAATTTGAAAAATTAGAAAAATTAGAACAAATATGTTTAGAAAATTTAAATAATACAAAAAAACAAGATAAAATTTTTATTAGTTCTTTTAGAAAATTAAATTTAGAAAAACCTACTCTCAATCATAGATCAAAAAGTAATTTTGCTGAAAGAAATGGAAAAAGTTCAAAAACTTATAAAAATCTAAATATTAATAAGAGTAGTCATAAGATTTCTAATGATAATAATAATACTGTTAATCAAAATAAAAGTAAAACTATTGTTAAAAAGAAATAATATTTAATGCGAGCTCATATTTAATATATTTTTTAATTTAAGAAAAAGTTTAATTATTTTTTTTTATTCCTTTTAAATAAAATAAAATATGCATAATGAAATATATACTCCTTTAAAAAAATCCAGGAATATTAATATTGAATCTTTACCTAAAATATCAAAAACTTATTCTTTATATAAAAAATATGGAAATTTAAGAAATAAACATTTATCAAAAAATGGAAAAATTAAAATTATAAAAGAAGAAGTTTGTGTTTCAAATTTTTTTCAAATTCAACAAAATTTGTTAAAATATAATATTTCAAAAAATAAATTAGGAAAATTTATAATAAATAAATTAATAAAACCAATAAATTGCCATTTATTAGCTCAATATAAAGATAATTTAATATATGGATTTAAAAAAGAATTATTAAAAAGATATTATAAAAAAAAAGAATCAAAAGAAAGAATTCCAATATATATAAAATATTATAGAAATTATTTGCAATTTTTTTGCAAACCAATTTTTTCAGATTATTATATAAATAAATTAATACATGAATATGAAGAGACTAAAGCAAGAATTTATTATAGTAATTGTTGTGATAAAAATAAAAATAAACCTAAAACAACAATTGAAAATGAAAGTTTAAAAACTATATTTAATAAATCAGTTAGAAATGAAATTGATAAATTACAATGTAATGATAATGATTATATTTTAAATAATAGTAAGGATGAAACTATTCCTGAAAATACTATTTTACATTCTTATAAAGAATCTTCTCAAAATTCTATTAAATCAATTTTAAGTTTATTTAATTTTGATAATAAAAAAAAAATTATAAAAAGAAAAGATAATAAATTTAAAAGTTGTAAAAAAATTATTAAAGATGAAAAGATAAATAATAAATATAAAACAAGAAATTATCAAATTAGACAATCTTTGTATTTAGATAATGAAATTTCAGAACATAAAATTTTAAACACTGATGGTAATGAAAAAATTGAAAATAATAAAAAAAAATTAAAATTATGTGATATAAAAGCAATTTCAATTCAAACAAATTTAGATTTAAATATTATAAAAAAAGAAAATGAAAGATTTTCATTTTTAAAAAGCAAAATATCAAAAAATCAAAAAGAAAATAATATTCAAAATGAAAATATAAATAAATTAAATAATAATAAAATAAAAAAAAATTATATAAAAAAAGCAAGAATAAAATCAAGAAGAATAATAAAAGAAGAAAAAGAAAATAAATATTTTAATAAAACACAATTCGCTGAAAATAATATAAAAATAGAAAATAAAAAAGAATTAAAAATATTTTCAACTTCATCAAGAATAGTAAAAAATTCAAAACATTCTTCAATTTCAACTAATTTTTACATTTCTCCTTTTCAAAGAAAAGCAATTAAAAATAATAATTCTGCAAGAGTTTTTTCTGCAGAACAAACAACTACAAATTCTGATTTTAGTTATTCTACTTTAAAAAATAAAAATAATTTAAAATTTAATAAAGATAAAACTTATTTGAAAAAATATAATAAAAAATCACCTGATAAATAGTCTATTTTATTACATATATATGATTTAATCAATTTTATATATTTTAATTAAAACAATACATTTTAAAGTAAAGAATAAAAAATATAAAATTTAATAGATATAGAATAATAATAAATTATTAATTAAAAAAAAAAAATTTCCATCATTTTAATTAAGTTAATATATAATTTAATGTCAAATTTCCATTTAATTTATTTATATCTATCTAATGGACGATATCTATGTTAAATAATAATAATAAATATATATAAACTTTATATTACTTAATTACCTTTGGCACCAAAAATAAATAAAATCACAAGACAAAATTTTATTTACTCTACAACAATAAATTTCCTAAAAAATTTGTTGAAAAATTTCTCTATGTAAATTAAGATTATTTAATTGAAATAAGAATCCAATATTAATATCAATACAATTTCTTTTAGATTTAACATAATTAATTGCACTTAAAGAATCCATATTACATTTCCACATAATATAAGCAGAAACTAATGCTGGAGATCTAGAAACGCCTTCAGCACAATGAATTAAAATTTTATTATTTTTATTTTGTGAAACTTCCTTTAAAAAATTTATAAAATTAATTATTGTATTTGTTAAATTTACATCAACATCATCTTTTAAATCTATATTATAGTATATGATTTCTGAGAAATTACTTGGAGTAAATAATTTACTTCCATATGCACAATTTATTATGTGAGTAAAATTATTTGAAATTAAAAATGATTTGTCTAATGATGATTTATAATTGGAAAGATATATATTATCTATTATGTGATTGCATTCATTTTTTATGTTTTTTATTGGTGCGTTTATTTTATTTTCTGGAATTGATATTTTTAGTGATAATTTGGATTTTAATTTGTTCATTTTTTTTATAAAATATTATTTTTGTTTTATTTTATATGTTGTTTTAAATAATTTTTTTATTTATTCTATTTAATTAATATTTAGAAAAATAATAAAATTATATTATATTTAATAAAAATAATAATAATATAATTAAAAGAGATTAAATTATGGAAAATAAAGTTGGAAAATTTTTTGAAAAAGTAAAGCCTTTAGCTTCAATGAATAATACAATGAAAATACATCCTGTTTTTGTTGAAGAAAATCAAAGAATAATTGAAAGAAATCTTATTATTCATTCTCATCAAACTTTTGCAAATGAAATTGAGAAAAATTATCATAAAAATTATATGGATTCTTTTTATGAAATGTTATTTAATAATAAAAAAAATTATTCTTCTTTAAGACAAAATTTACAATTAAAAAAAAGAAATCATAATCAATTTAATTTAGAAGAAAAAAACCGTACTGAACCTTTTTTACCAGAAATAAATAAGAGTAATAAAATTATTCAAAAAGAAATAAAAGGAAAGAGTTATGATATTGGAAATGAAATTTTTAATATTAATCATTATAATAAATATTTAAGGAAAAACATAAAAATAAAAAAGAATGATGAAGTTTATAATAAAGTTAATTTATTTAATAATGAAGATAAAAGATTACTTTCTTTTATTATTTCAGGAGAAGAAATTAGAAAAGAATATGAAAATAAATATAGAAATAAAATAAATATGAAATTATCTAAATATTCTTCTTTAATGAAAAAATTAAAACCCATAAAATATAAAAAATTATTTAATCCTTCCTTTCTTCAATATACGAATTTCTTCGTGAAGTTTAAATTATAATGATGTGAATTTTGTATATAAAATGTAAACTTTTTTATATTTAACTTAGAAATATATAAGTATGAAAAAACCAAATAATACTTAAAAATAGAATATAAAAAATAAAAAAAATTTAACATTATTAATTTTAAATATTTAATCAAATTTAAAAATAAATTTATACAATCAAAAATTTTTAAAATTAATTAAAAAATTTTAATTGAATAATTCAGTAATATAAACAATTTCAGCTTTTGTATTTTTATTCCTACAATGAATAAGTAAATAAAAATCATTTTTATTACTCATATCAATTTTAATTTTAACACCTAAATCATTATCATTAAGATAATATCTTAATTCTCCATTTTGAAATCTAATAGTAATAGTATCTCCACTTTTAAGAGGTTTTTCTTCATCTTTTTTAAATAAATATTTCCACTTATTATTTAAAGTATAAAATTGAACTAAATCTTCTAAAATACAATAAATATCATATAAAGGACAATTAGCATCAATTTCATCATCACTAATATTTTTATCAAAAGTAATTCCAGTTCTTACCCAATCAGCAGATTTAAAATAAATTTTAGCTTCGAAATTTTTAGGTAAAGGGACATTACTAATATTATAAATTTTAGTAGTATAATTTAATCCATTTTTAAATATATAACATTTTTTATGTAAATCTCTATTAATTGGTTCTTGTAAACAATTAAAACATATTGGTTTTTTACATAAACACATTCTTAAATTTTCACTTGAACCACAATTTGAACATTCTAATATATAAAATGATTTTGTGTTGTAATGTTCTTCTAAATGAGAAGCAAAATTTTTTCTTAATATTTTACCTTTACAAAAACCACATTCAAAATGTGAAAAATCGCAATTTTCTAATATATGCTTTTTTAAATCTGAAAATTTTCCAAAGTAAACACATGGATTATTAGGACATTTTAATTTCTGGAATTCACATTTTCTTTCATGTTCAAATATATCCCAATATTTACCTACATAATTACAATCTGGATTATTTTTACATTTTAATTCTAATACATTTAATAATTTCCTTATATTTAATTTCGCCTTTATTATTTCAAATTTTTCACAATCATTTGGACAATGTTTTAATTTTATATATGGAGATATACATTCATCACAAAATAATCCTTCACATTGTGTACATTCAAAAGGATTGTGAAGTACATTAAAACATAATGAACATTTTATTATATTATATATTAATTGGATTTTTTTGAAATTTACTATTCTTTCTTTGGGAATTCCTCCTTCTGTTTCTCCTATTGTTTCTGTTTCAGATGTTGGTAATATTATTCTTGAATCCATTTTTTTTTGGGTTTTTTTATTTATAAATTTTTATGTTTTTTTTGGTTTATTTTTAAGGGATATTCTTATGGTTATTAAAAAAAACTGTTAAACTATTTTTTTATAACTTTATAGTTTAAATGTTTAATTTTGGAAATTTATGTTGGGATTTTGAATATTATCTTAACTATTTATTAATTAATGAATATTTATTTACTTTATTATTGCTAGGGTTTTAACTGAAAATAGATTAAAATAACAATTTTGAAAAATTTATTATTTAAAAACGATAATTTATAAAATAGATTTATAAAATAAAAATTTTGTTTTGTAAAATATAATATAAAAGGATTCCAATTTAATCATATCTATTTTAACAGAAATAATAATAAAATAGTAACTTGATGAAAATATTTTTATGGGTTAAATTTACATTTATTTTTAATATATATAAAAGAAAAAAAATTATTATTAAAATTAATATTTTAACTAGATTTAATGATAAATTTATTATTTTTCATTAATTAAAAAAATTTTTATTATATAACGAATATAAAAGTTTTTTTCAATAAATAAATTAAATATTAATAACATTGAAAAGTACTAATATATAATTTTCCACATGAAATTCCATCAACCGAATGACTTAAATGAAGTGGAAATTTAACAATAAAAAAATAAAAATAAATAAAAAATATAAATAAAAAAAAAATATATCATAACCATAATAAATCTTCTTAAAAACAAAGTTTTAAAATAAGAAAATATTTTATTTAAAATATTTTGAAAAGAAAAAAAATGAATTTCTCCCAAAAACAAAAAGTAAGAATAAAAAATAACAAAAAAAAAATTAATAAAATAAATAGTCAATAAATATAAATAATTCAAAATATAAAACAGTTCTTTGTAAACATTTTAATAGTTTAAAAGGATGTAAATTAGGATTTAAATGTCAATTTGCTCATGGAATAGTAGAATTAAGACAACCAAATAAAGTAAATGAAACTAATGGAAAAAAGAAGGGACCAATATTAGAAAATTATAAAATTGTTAAATGTAAATTTTGGGAAAAAGAACATACTTGTAAATATGGTTCTTTATGTACTTTTGCTCATGGGGATGCAGAATTAAGAACAAAAAGTGATAATATTTTTCAAGCTAGAGCTCAAGGATTATTACCTCTAAATAATGTTGATAATAATATTAATTATATTAATAATATTATGAATCCTTTTGCTTTGGGAATGTCGAATCAATTTTTAAATTCTGACTTTTCTAATAATGTTCAATCTTCTTTTAATCATTTAAATAATATTAATATTGTTAATGGGAATGATAACAACACCAATGACACTAATAATAATAATAATAATAATAATAATGAACAGTTTGATGTTAATTTCTTTAATTTAAAGGAAATTTTTAATTCTCCTTAATGTTTTAATATATTATTTGTTTTTAATAAGTTCTATAGTTGTATAATTTTTATTAATTATGAATTTAATTATTGTTTTGTTATCTGTCTTAAATATTATTTGTGTATCATTTATTATATTTAAATAATATTTCTAAAATTTTATAAAAAAATTAAATAAAATATTTAAACCTTTAATTAATTAATATTACTACTAGTAATAATAAAAAAAATGATATAGAATAAATTGCAAAAAGTGTATAATTTTTAAGGGATAATCTAAGTTTCCTTTAATACCCAATATTATTTATTTTATTTTTTATATTGTTTTATTTTTTGTAAAGAACAAGAATAAACAAACAGAACCTCAAAAATTAGGTTTAACCTCTACATCTTCTATTTTTTTCCTTATCTTTTCTGGAAAAAAACTATTTTTATTATTCTTTTCTCCATTAATATTTGATATATCTGAAAAATCTCTTGGATATATATTTTTTCATCCTGGATTTATTTCTTCCTTCATTTCTGAGTTTAAATTTTTCTTGATTATTTTTTTAAAAAACTTTCAATATATTTTTGAATTTGTTGAATTTATAGTTTTTTTTTAAACTATTTGAATTTGAATTACTTATACTTTTTTATTTAATAATTTTTTTAAATTTTAACTAAAATTTTATCGAAAATTTTTTAAATAAAATCTTTATCTAAAATAGATGTTTTAACTTCATTGCATTAAAAATCTTCTTTAAGAGTTTTTCAGATTTTTCTTTTTCAGAAGAAATAAATATTATTTTTATTATTATTATTATCATTATTATCTTTAATAATATTATTACTTTTTTTAACAGTTCCATTTTTTATTAATATTATCATTATAATTATTCTTATCAAAGGAACTTCACTTTCTTGGTAAATTCCATATTTGAATCATTTCATTAGTTTTAGTGTAATTATCCTTATCTTCATAAATTATATAAACACTACTTAATTGATTTCTTTAATCCCCATTTTGATTTTAATCTTTAGAATTATCTTTAGAATTATTATTTAATAACTTTGATAAATTTTTCCTTTATTTTTATTTAGGTTGTTTTGTATTCTTTTTTTATTTTTGATACTTTTATATTATCTCTCATATCATATAATAAATATCTTTGATCAAATACTCCTTTTCCTTTCATTATTAATGTTATGTTACATAATTTTATTCATTTTTTTAATAATATTTTATTTTTTTCTGGGTTTTTTCACCCCTTTAATTTTGAGACTCTGCTAATGAAGAATTATTGTTTTTTAATTTCTTTTTCTCATACTTTGATTCCTCACTTATTTGAGTATTGATCAGATTTTTAGTTTCTCACATTTTCAATTTATTATTTAAAAATTTAATTTATTTTTATTTGCTTTATTTAGTTTTAATTATTATTATATATTATAAAATGGTTTTTTATTAATTATTCATTTTTAATCAGTAAAAAGGTATTTTCAAAAAATTAATTTTATTTACAATTTAATTAAATTATTATATAACTTTTTCAAAAAAAAAAATGAAAGGAGATGTAAAAGTAGATAAAAAATCTTCAATAGAGCAATCAGCCTTAATAAATGAAATAATAAAAAGAGACAATAAATATTTTAAACTAAACCAAAATTTCCATTTAGATTTAACAACATGTAAAATAAATATATAAAAAAATAGTAAAAACAATACCAGAAAAGCCATGTAATATGATTCCAGTGGCATTAAATTTAGAAGAAAAAGAGAAAGATATTCCAAAAGATATATTAGATAAAATAAAAAATCAATATTCAAAAAATCCAAATGAAAAATATAAATGGCCAATGACGCATACACAAGAAATTGGTTGGGATATTAAAGAAGAAGGATTAAATACTAATCCAAGAATGGCAAAAACAACTTCTGATGTTGTTAAATATGCTGATTATTATTATGCCATGAATGGAAAAAGCCCTTATGCTACTAAAGATATGGGTTCTAAAGGTGGTGATGCTAAAAAATAAATTTTTTTTAAAAAAAGCTTTTTTTATTTTGTTTTATCGTTATTATTTGTAAAATTTTTTGACTTTTAAATATTATTTTTTATTTATTTTTAATTTTTCTTTTTTTTTTGATGGAAAAAGTTTTTGAAAATACATTTTTCTTTGGGAAAGAAAATAATTGTTGTTTTGTTCTTGGAAATTGTAAAAAAGGAGATTTTGTAAAGTTAAAGATTCATTTTGATTTAGAGGAAATTAAACAGAGTTATAAAATTTTACAAAATTATTATGCTTGTAATTCAGATATTCCTATTGATGCTTGGGAAGATAAAAATGAAAATATTTTAAAATGTAGTTATGCTTTTAATCCTTTAATTCAATATAAGTATAGGTGGTGTATTGAATTTTTTCTTATTTTTGATGATGATTATATTGCTCTAAAAGGGATGGAGTATAATTGCTATTTTAATTTAATAAATAAAAATACTTTTGAGTTATTTGAAAAAACAGAGACAAATAAAAAATATAATTTTAAATATAATATATATTTCAAAGTGAAAATAATTTAATTATAAAAACCAAATGATTAAAAATAAAGCTAAAAGAAATAAAGAATAAAAAAAAATCATTCAATTAAATAAAAAAAATATAAATAAATTTATAAAAAAAAATAAATACATAACAATGACTTTTAATATAAAACCAATAAAAAAAATCAATAAATATTATTAAAAAAATGGAGAATCCAAAATCAAATAAAAAAGAATACATTTTATCAGAAAATAAAAAATATTGGTGTTACATATGTAAACATTCGTTCAATAAAATATTCATCGAAGATCAGCCAATAGAATGTATATATTGTCATAATGAAATGTGTGAAGAAATATTAAATAAACCATATTTAAACAATGAAATTTCACCTGAAAATTTCACTCCATATTCTCCAAATGAAAATGAGCAAAATAATAATCAAGAACCAATAATAATACCAATAAATAATGAAAATTCTTCTTTAATAGATTTTATATTAAATTTATTAGAAATGGAATATGAAGATGAAGAAATAGAAGATATATTAAATTATATTATGAATAATGATCCTAATAAATATGGTAGTCCACCAGCTTCAAAAAGTGAAATAGAAAAATTAAATAAATATACTTTAACAAAGGAAAAATTAAATAGTTTTGGAAATGAAAACTTATGTTCTGTTTGTAAAGAAGAATTTAATATTGGAGATAAATTAATTGATTTACCTTGTAATCATTATTTTCATATTGATTGCTTAATGCCTTGGTTAAATCAACATGATTCGTGTCCTATTTGTAGATTTGAATTAAAAACTGATGATGAAGATTATGAAAATATGAAAAATGAAAGAAATAGAAATTTAGTATATGAAAATCAAAATAATTTTCTTCTTTCACAAAGTTATAATAGAAATAATTCTAGTAATAATAATTTAAATTGTATTCCTACTAATAATTTAAATAGTTCGGGTGTTGTTAATGAGGTTAATCAATTAAATACGCATATTCAAAGTTAGATTCTTTTTTCATATTTTATTTTTATTCTATTTCTTATATAGAAATTAATTGTTTTTATTCATTTATTATTCACAGTTTAACAAATTGATGATTATATAAGGTTTATGTCTAGCATTTTAAAATAATATATAATAGATTTGTTAAAAATTAAATGATTTATTGTTTTATTATATTATATAATAAATGAAAAAATAGTTGTTTAAAAAAGAAAAACTTAAAAAAATTTTAAATAAAGTTATATCATATTTTTAAATAATAATTCTTTTTATATTTCAACTTTTAAATTTTTCATAGCTTGATAAACAATAGTAACTCCAGGAATAAACAAGAAAACAAAAATACCAAAAGTTTGTAAAATATTTAATTTAACCCAAAACAAAACTAAAATATAAGCAATCAGAATTACAAGCATAATAAATAAAAAATTAAACAATCCTCCAACTTTTTCTTTAGGAAAATTACCTAAATTAATAAAATCATTATAATTTAAAACTCCAAATAAGATAAAACAAGAAACAGCAATCAAACAAGAAAAAAGAATTCCAAATACTTTATTTTTATCTAATGAATTTTCAGGAGTAAAAGTAGGTTCCATAATGGGTTTTAGAACATTTGAATATGTTGGTTCTGCTTCTGAATAATCTTGAGGTTTAATATATTTAATTTCTATATCTGCAAAATTCCAAATAATTGGTTTTTCAATTGTTTTATCACTTAATATTAACAATAAAGTATATTTACCATTATAACTTTCTATTTTAACTGGATCATCTAATTCAAATGATATATAATATAAATCATTTTTTTCATTATAATAATTTGAATATGAATCAAAAGATTTTTTCAATTCATTATGTTTTAATCTTAAAAATATTTGTTCTAATTTCATTATTTTTTTATCTGAGAAATTTAATTTTAATTTTATTCTAATTATATCATCTTGAGTTGCTTTGAAATTTCTTCCTGTTCTACTTGGATAATTTATTTTTATTTCTTCTTCTTTTTTACTGTTTGTAATTCTATCTTCTAAGAAAATTTCTAAATATTCAATTTTAACTTCATTAAAAGCTTTAATTAATATTTTTTCTTTTTCTTTTAACTCAAATTGTCCATTATTCATTTCTAATATAATATTATAATATCCTGGGGATTTAATTATATCTGACAATTCTAAATCTATACTTGAAACTGAAGAAGCTTCTTTTAATTTTTTATTATTTAAAGTCACATTTTTTTTTTCTTCTTCTTCATCTTCTAAATCATAACTTGAAGTCTTTTTATTGCTTTTTGAAACTTTATTAATTTTTTCATTTATTTCATATGTTATATTTGTTTTTTTAACTGTAATTTCTTTTCCAAATGCATTTACAAAGTTTAATTTTAATGTTTTTTCATTTAAATAATTATATGTATCTTTTTCTAACATCATTAAAGGAAGTTTTTCCAAATTTTTATATATATCCAAAAGATAATATAAACTTTCAATGTTATTAATAAATTCATATTTAAATGTTGTAAAATATTTTAATGTTTTAAAAAGATAATCATTAAAGTTTTTTATTGAAGCAATTTTTTTGGAATTTTTAATTGCTTTTAAAGCGTGAGCATTTAATTGATATATTGGAATATCTTTTTCAGAAAAAATTACCATATTCTCAGATACTTCAGTTTGGGCTGATTGAAGACTATTAATAATTTCTTTTAAATCATTTTGAATAGAATCTTTTTCATTAGGTAAGTTTCCATATGCAATAGAAAAAATTTCAATACCTAAAGAAGTTGCATAAATACTTTTTTTTCTTTTTTCCTCTTTGAAATTAGAAAATTTATTGTTTGATAAAAATTCTTTTGAATTTTTATATAAATCACTTAAAGAATCATGTTTAAAGATTTCTGCAGCTTTTACATTATAATATAATTCTTCAATTGAATTTGTTGTTTTATTTGGATGAAATTTACTTGAATAATCTTTTTTACAATCTAAATCTGCATTCATTTTTATAATATCATAATTAGCTTCTTTATAATTTGATATTGTTTCACAGATTAAATCTTTTTTAGGAATTTTTTCATTTAAAATTAAAAGAGATTCAATTGCTTGTCTTGTATGTCTGAGAGCATTTTCTTTTTCTTCAAAAAAAAATCCATTTTTTTGATTTTGATTTTTCAAAATATAATTTTTAATATATGATATTTCTCCTTTTGTTAATTGAGTTATAGTTAGTGAAACACAAGTTAATAGAATTATTATCTTAAAATCCATTTTGAATAAATATATTAATTAGTAAAATTAATTAATTTATAATATTAAAAAAGGAAAAAAAAATATATAATATATTTATTATATATTCTTTTTATTATCATTTTGATTTTCTATTCTATATAATTAATTATATTAAATCAATTATTCTTAACATAAAATTTACAAACATACATCACTTATCTATTCCTTTTAATTAATATATTAAAATTTTAAATGCTCTCCATCATATTCTTCATAAATATCATTATATAACTTTTTCTGATTTATATTACAATAATAATTACATTGGAGAGATATTTTCCATTTATCTCTAATATTATTTAGGCAACTTGATCTATATATGGCTTCAACATCTTTAAATCCTTTTTGAATTTGATTAAAATCAATATTTTCATTCCTATTATATAAATTCATTAATTCTGGACAACTACATGAAGTAAAAGTTTTTTTTTTCTCTTGTAAATCATCTTTAATGTTAATATTATTATTATTTATAATACCAATGTTATTGTTATTAATGTTATTTGAGTTATTTAATGAAGAATTAGTATTTAAATTTGAATTTGTTGTTAATGAATTATTCAATGAATTATTTGAATTGATATTATAATTTGTATTATATTGATAAAATGGTAAATTATTTATATTTGTATTATTAAATATTATGTTATTATTATTTGGAAGATATATAGGATTATTTATTTGATTTTGATTATCTTCTTTTTTTAATTTTGCACAACTAAAAAAATTATAAATCTATATATTTTACTTTATAGTAAGAACATTTCCTTTTAAAATTTTTTGATTTTTCCCACTTAAAGCTTTTTGATAATCATATATATTTAAAAAGTCAACAAATCCAAAACCTCTTGAAGTTTTTGTTAAAGAATCATATATTATTTTGGTACTTACTACAGATTGGAAATCATGTTTAAAATAATTTTTTAATTGTTCATTAGTAATATCTTTTGGAATATTACCAACATAAATAGTATATTTTTTATTTAAATCATTTTGTTCTTTATTATTTTCTTTTTTTTTAGGAATAACTCTTTTTAAATTAAGGATTAAATTATTTAATTTTAATCCATTAAATTTTTCTAAAACGAAATCAGCAGTTTCTGATGAATCAAACTCAATAAAACAACAAATTTTTGGATTTTCATTTTTAAAAATTCTTATTTTAATTGGTTTTAAATTAATTGAATTTAATATTAGATTAATATCATTCTCAGTCATCCAATTTTCTATATTTCCCATCCAAAGTGTTCGTGATTGTTCCATTATCTTTTTATTCTTAATTATCTATTTAATTCACTAATTAAATTAATTTTAGGTTTAAAAAATTTACAATCAAGATTTTTTTATTAATTAAACTCCAAAAACATATGCCTATTAAATATATTAAAATTTATTTAATTTATTTTATTATATAATCAAATTTTTAATAATATTATTTTTTTTTTCCCAAAGTTGTTTTTATCTTTTATTATTTAATAATTGTTTCATATAAATAATATTTGAGAAAATATAATTAAATTGACTGATCTTCTGAAGAATTATTTTCTCTTTTAATAAAGCTAAATATTATTTTTGGAATACTTTAATTAATTATTGTTTTATTATTGAATATTTTTTGATTAAAAAATTTATAATTTAAACTTATTATATTTATCTAAATTGAAATAATAATATTTAGACTATAAACTTAATTTATTATAATTTTTTTATAAATAATAAAATTTCTCTGTGTTTAAAAATCATTTAAATAAATATTTCAAAAAATTATATTTAGTTTTTTATTAAAAAAAGAAAACAATTCAAATTGTTAAAAATTTAATGAATATATATATAAATATAAGATATTAGCAAAAAAATAAAAAGCAATAAAATAATTAATTGATTTAGAGAAATAATTAAATCTGAAGTAGGCCATAGCTTTAGAGTATTCTTTAATATGGAGGGATGGAATTGCTAAGTTGATATTTTCCTTATGTATAAATTAAAAGAAATAAGAGAAAATTAATGAGTGAATTGAAACAATGGAATATAAAAATTAAAACAATGAATTGTTTAGAAACAATTGAATATTTCTATTTATCCTTTTGAATAATATGGATATCATCAAATAATTAATAAAATGAATATATTAATAAAAAAAGTGTTAAACTTAAAAATAATATTAATAATTATTATCAATATTTTTTTTTGAAGATTTTTATTCAAACCAAAACATCAATTTAAAAAATTAAATATATGGGAAAAACAAAGATTAAAAAGAAGGAATAAACATTCTTCTTTTTTTAATTTAATAATAAATAAGACAACTTACTGAACAAATAAAGAACATATTTTCTTTATTTTTTTCCCTCATCACTAATATTATTACTCATCTTTGTTATATTAATAATAAATATAAGTCTGCTTCCCAATTTAACTAACTAAAGTATTACATTTTACTTATATTTTTCATTTTATTACTGAAATCTGAAATTTTTTTTAAACGAAAATAATTTATTATTTATTTAATTATTTTCAATTATCTTTATTTAGATTTATATTTTTTTTATAATAAATAATCGAGGAATGTCAAATTTATTGAAACATTCTCATATTTTACAACAATTAAAATATAAATATTTCCATGAGTTAATAATAGAAGAGCCTATTGAAATTTATAACGAAGTCAACGAAGCTTTAAAAACTTTATCATTATCAGATGAGTTAAATGAATCATTCAATACTGAATATAATCCCGTATTTACAAAAGAAAAAAATAATATTGATGTAAATCAAAATTGTTATGATAATATAATTATTGTATCTGAATCAAGTTCCTCTATTGATAATTCAATTTTGGAAAAAAATTTAAAAATTCTTGATGAATATAATAATCAAGAAATTTATATTAATCCAGATTTATTGTAAATGTAAATAATAATAATATATTTGTTTCATTAATTTTAAATTGTAAAATATATTTAAGAATTACAAAAACACATGTTTATAAATAATTATATAAAATATTTTATAATTAATTATGTATTAACAAAAACACCAAAAAAAAAACTTTAAAAATTTATGAAGTGGATAAACTAAAATTAAAAATTAAATAAAAAAGTGAAAAAAATAAGTAATACTTTATTCTCAAAATAATTATTTAATATTATTCTTTCTATTTCCTATTAATTATAATATTATATCAATATTTTTACTTTGATAAAAGAAAAGTTGAATGATTTTAAATTTCAAATTCCTTTTTAATAATATCCTTTGATAATTTATTAATATAATCAAGTATATTTAAAAAGATATTCAATACATAAAGATACACCTTCTATTTCAGGAAACACATCTTTAAATTTATGTAATAAAAAATCCCATCCTTTATATTTTTCATGAAATAATTTTAAAATTTTAACATTCATAATACCAATGTTTTTAAAAGCCTTTACTAATTTTTTTTTAACTGAATTACTAATAAAAGTTTCTTTCTGAACTAATTCAAAGAAATTTTCAATAGTTTCTTCATTTGAAATTCTCTTATTTTCATTAATGGAAAAATTAAAACTTCCTTTTAAATTCTTAAAGCTTTTTTCTCTAATTAAATTGTTATTATTATTATTCAAATTATAATTATTATTATTATTCGCAATAACATTATTATTAATATTACCATTATCATCTTGAATAGAAGGGAAAATTTTATTCATTTCAAAACTATCATCAACATTTAATTGATCGAATCTTTCAATAATTCCTCCAACATTATTAGTAGTAAAAGAATCATCATTAAAAAAATCAAATCCATCATTATTATTATTATTAAATATATTATCTTTAATAGGTACTTCAAAAAATTTATTATTTTCATTTGTTCCCAAACATAATTGAATTTCATATTGTTTATCCCATAATTTAATATCATCTTTTGAAATACAATGAGTATGTCTATTTGCACTATTTTTATTTGGAAATAATCTTATACATTCATTATTTATATTTTTTTTCTTTTGACATGGTATTATATTACATTTTTTTTTTAAGTGTTCTCTACATTTTTTACTAAAAGGTCCATTTTCAAAATATTGAAAACATTTTCCACAATAAGATTTTATTTTTATATTTTTTCTAGGCTTATTTTTTCTTTTCTCCATTTCAATATTTGTATTATTTAAATTATCATTTTCTTGTCCATGAATAGAAAAAGATATTTTTTTTGTTAATATTTCAGTCATTTTATTTTTAAATTAATTTTTTATTTTTAGATAAATTTCTTATTTAAAATAATATAACAAAAAATATGAATAATGAATTTGAAGAAAATGAAGATAATTCTAAAATTCCTAATTTAAAGACCAAAGAATCTTTATATTCTTTATTTTATGAAATAACAAGTGAAATTAAAGGAGAGAAAATTGAAATTGAGGAAGAAGAATTTCAAGATAATATTAAATCAATATCAATGTCACAATTAATTAATTATATTCATGATTCAATTCAAATATTATTAAAGAAAAAAATCCAAGATGCAAAAGAAGAGCAAAAAAAAGAAGATTTGAAAGAAAATAATATAATTTTAGGAAATAATAATATTAATGCAATAAATCAATATGAAAATATTTTACAAAAATTAGAATATAAAGAAAGAAAATTAACTAAATTATATTTTCAAAATAAATTACAAAAACAAGCAATGGAAAATAAAATAGGAGAATATATTGAAATTGAAAATGAATTTGAAGAAATGAAAATTAAATTAAAATATGAAGATGGAAGATTTTTAGATAATGATAGAAAAGAAAATGAAATTATAATATTAAGACAAGAAAATGTTAATTTAAAAGCAGCTATAAAAGAAAATGAAGAAAAAATAAAAACATTAGAAAGTAATATTTCAAATAAAGAAAATGAAATTTCATCTTTAAAAGATTCTGTGGAACAATTGAAAATAAAATTAGATGAAAAACAAAAAGAATTAAATTTATTTTCGAATATAAATATAAATATTAATAATAATAATAATAATTTAAATAATACTAATTCAAATATAAATAAAAAGTATTCTTTTCTTTATTCAAAAAATCTTAGTACAAATAATTTATTATCAAATGGAACAAAAGAAGAAATTAATAGTTCTTCAATAAGAAATGAACATTCTTTTGGGCTGAAAATTTTAAATTTTAAAAAAGCAAAAAATATGATGATGAAAAAGAAAAATAAAGACAATGAATCTTTAAGCAATACAAGAAATGACATAATAGAAAGAACAAAATTACATTTTATATCTAAATATTTTGTCAATCAAAATAGAAATAATAATATTTCTGGTAATTCAAATTTAAATAACAGTTTTATTAAAATTACAAGATTACCTCCTTCGAATATTAAAAATAATTTAAATATATATAATAATAATAATAATAAAAATTCTATTCCTATATTGGGAAAACATAATAATAATATCCAACAAAATCAAATTTTTAATTATTCTCATAAAAATAGTTTTACAACAAGAAAACCTTCAAATAGAGCATTAATCAGTTATAAAGCCATTTCTTGTGATTAATTGAATAATATATAAAATTTGGTTTATTTATATGTTTAAAATATTAATTTTTTTTCAGTATAGATAAATAATAACATAAACACTCTATTTTTTTGAATAATATTAAATACAACATAAATAACTCTTTTTCTTATTATTTACATTATATATTGTTTTAAAATTATTTTCAGTTTCTGTTGTATTATCCTTTATAAATTTAGAATTTAATTTATATTCTCCTTTTAAATTTTTTTCATCTTTAATTATCCAATAATTTGGCATATCTATTTTTTGAATCTTTAATTTTTTATATTCAGGGATTGTACTTTTAATTTCTAATTGAATTGAATTTTGAATTATCTTCATTTTATTATTAATGTTTATTAAAGGAGTTTTTTGATTGAAATACATGAAATTTGAAGTGTTTTTTTTGGTTATACCAGTTTCTTTTTTTTTTTTACTTTTTGAATTCCTTTTTTCCGAATTATTCTTTTTTTCTTCATTATTATTATAATTAAAATTTTTTAAACTAAATACATTTAATGATGATTTTGATTGGTTTATTTGATTATTAATTGTTTTTTTCTTTTGAATTTTATTAGATTTATAATTTTCTTCCTTTTCTTTTTCATTAACTTTTTTAATAAATTCAGAATAATAATTATCTTTATTAATATCAAAATTTCTTTTTTTATCTTTTTTAATATTACTATAATCATTTTCATTTTTTGTAAATTGTTTTAAAAAAGGAGTAACATTCATTTTTTGTGGTTTAAATGGCTTATTACTGGATCTAATATTAGAATAATTTGAATTAAAAAATTGAGACTTTTCGATTTTATCAGTAAATCTTATTTCATCATGATTATCATTTCCAAATATTTTTTCTATTTTTATTTCTGCATCCATAAAATAATTTATTCATAATAAATTAAATATTTATTTTATTTAATTAAAACTTTAATTACTTTTTTTATATAACTAAGAAAATAAGAAATGATTAAAAAATAATACATTTACAATATTTAATTTCTTTTATTTCTTGATAAGTGTTTTTATCATTCTCATCTAAAGTTGGTTCATAATAAAAATCTCTAGGACAAGGTTTATTATTTGTAATAATAAACTTTCCTTTATTTTTAGGGTAATTATCGGTATTTATATATCTTTTTATAAATTGTCTATTTTTGGTTTTTGTTCCTCTTAAAGAATTTGGAGCTGGAGAATAATTTAAATATATATGTCTAATATTCTCATCTAAAGTTTTACAATCAATATTATCTTCTTCTTCAATTTCCTCATTTTCATTTTTTTCATTATCATTTAATCCAACTATAATATTATTATTAATATTATAATTATTTAAATTATTATTAAAATTATGACTATGATGATGATGATTTTTGACTTTCTTAGTTTTTATTTTTGATGAATTTGAATTAATATCTTTTTCAATATTACTATTAAAATGTTTAAACATAGAATCTTGTTTAGATTTTTTTCTAGAAGTGGTATTTATTATTCGACTAGAATCTTTTTCAATAGAATTAGAATGAGAATTATTTAATATATTACTATTTAATAATGAATTATTTATATCATTTATTTGATTCTTAATATTTTCAAAAATATTACTGTATTCATTAAAACGATTTGCAGAAGTTTTATCCATATTTACAATTTCTTTAACTTTTTGCTTTCTTGTTAATGGAATATATGGAATAGCTAAAGTTTGACTAAATCTTCTTCTGTTTTTTTCTCTTTCTTTTATTCCATTATCTATTACTTCATTTTCTTTATTATTTAATCTATTGTTAAATATAAAATTCATTTGTTTAATTGTAACTGAACTTCTTCTTATTGGTTTTGTATTTTTTTTAGGTACAAAAATATATTCATTTTCATTTTCATTTTCTTTTTCTTTATCTTCCATTTTAAAATTTATTGTAATTAAACAATTTTACAATTTTGTTGTTTTATAATAATAAACTTACATAAATAAATTAATTTTTAATAAAATAAAAAAATAAATTTTAAACTATTCTAATTAATTCATTTTTGACAAAGCCATATCAACAAATTTAATTTTTTTTTCTTCTAATTTAATTTGTTCCATAGTTTGAGTATCAACTTTCATACATTCATTTTTATTCATATCAAAAATAGCAAATAATCTTTTTTGAACTCTAGAATTATTTCCTCCATAAATTAATAATTTATCTCTAGTAAAAGGAACAACAGTACAAAAATTAAGTTTTAAATTTAAATCAGCATTTTTATAATAATCAACTTTAATCCAACCACTTTTAATATCATTTAATTCTAAAACTTCAATAGAATCACAATATGTATTTTTTTCTGTTATATTACCTTCCATACCAAATAAAACATATAAATCACTTGTAATTGGATCAAAATAAATATTTGTATTTGCTCTTGAATTATTTAAATCTGGAATTTTACTCCATTTCTGACTATAAATATCAAATAATTCACAAGTTGAATTTAATTCACCTCCAATAACAATTAAACAATCATAATTATCTAAATATTCAATTGAATGATATGAATGATTATTATTTAAATTATTTAATTTTTTTAATTCAAATGTATTTATATTTACTGACAATACAATATTTAAAGGATTTTTTATTGAATCAACTCCTCCTGTTATATATAATATATCTTCTACTAATATATGTCTACATCCATCAGGAAATTGATTATATCCATGTTCTTCTTTAGATAATTTAATTGGAATTCTTTTTATTTTTTTTGTTTGATTATCAAATATACTTATTGTATTTGTTCCTATTACTGGTTTTGCATATTCTTTTAATTGAGTAAATCTAGATGTCCAATTACTTAGGAAGCTAACTGATAAATTTGAATTATAATTTTCATTTATAACACTTAAATTTTTATTACTTGTTGATTTATTATTTTTTTTATTATTATTTTTTTTGGAATTGATATTTATATTATTAATTAGGTTTTGATTGCTTAAATTATTTAATTCTTTGTTTTTGTAATTATCAAAATATTTTCCAAATAACTCAAATATTGAATATGCAAAAAATCTTTGAGTCAATCTATTATCTAAAATTATATCATCAGGAGTTAATTGGATAATATCATTTTTATTAGTAATTGTACTTTGATTAATTTTAGTTATTGAATTAAAAGTTTGTTTAGATTTATAAAAACTTAAATTACCACTTCTACTACTACTAATTTTATTTTTTGAATTTCCCCTTATTTTTTTCATTCTGAAAGTAGTACTTTCATTTCCCATATCATTAATAAAATATTCTTGATTGAATATAACATCTTTTCCTTTTTTATTTTTTGAATCAAATATATCTAATAAATCTTTTATTTTGTCATAACTTCCTGTTTTTTTTAAAATTTCACAAACTGAATTTCTGAAATTTTGAATTTGTTCAGTATATTTTGAAGTTCTTAATCTTATATCCCAATAAAAATCATCGAATTTTTCAAAAGTGTAATTTTCAGTTAAATAATTATTTAATTCATTTTTAATTTCTTCTGTTCTATTTTTAATTGAATTATCATATTCATTTACTTTATTTTTTATTTGAATAATATTATCTAAAACCTCTAAATTTTTATTATCACATAAGTTCATTATTTCAAAATTCATTAAAAATACTGTATTTTCTAAATCATTATTTGGATTATCTTTATTAATAATATTAAAGAAAATTTGATTTTGGTCATAATAATTTTCAATAGCTTCTTTAACAGATAAATAATTTTTTTTTAAATCAAGTAAACTAGAAACAATACTATCAAAGACTTTATTAACTTCCTCAATTTTTTTTTCTTTCATATCATCTAATTTTTCCTTAAGAGAATTAATAGATACATTAATATTTTGAATAATCTCATTTTTTTTATATTGAATTGAAATAGAGTCTTCAATATGTTTTGAAATTTCATTAAAAAAAGTTTTATCATAAGTTAAACAATTTTGTCTTTGAATAAGTAAATGATCTTGATGATTGTAAATTCCACATTCACCACAAACACTATGTTTACAAGTAAAACAATAATAACTATATTCATTTATTTCTTCTTTACAATTCTTTCCTGTATGAATTATATTTTCTCTAAAATGAGGAAGAACATTAAATTCTTTTAATTCTTGAGTTTTATTTATTTTATCATTTAAATTATCTTCATTTTGATTTTTGTTTTCTTCACTTTTGATTTCTATAATATCGTTTTTGTCGAATGTATCATCTTCTTTGATTTCCATTATTTAAATTTTGAAAAATGAAAAAAAAATAAAAATTTATGATTTAAATCCCAAAAAGAATAATTATAAAAAATCAATAAAAAACATTAAAATAAAAACCTTAAAAAAACAGAAAAAAAGAAATCTAAATAAATATATATATAAATAAAATATGTATGCAACATTAAGAAACGACCATGTAATATTTAACAAGCAAAACTTCATAGGAAAAAAAGATGGAATGATATCAGAATATTATGAAATATTAAGTCAATTAGGAAAAGGTTCATATGGAAAAGTATATGAAGTGAAAAATAAAACAACAGGAGAAATAAGAGCATGTAAACAACTATCAAAATCAAATATAAGTAACTTAAAAAAATTTCAAAGAGAAATCCAAATATTAATTAAAACAGATCATCCAAATATAATAAAATTATTTGAAATATTTGAAGATGATCGTTTCATATATTTAATAATGGAAAAATGTAATGGAGGAGAATTATTTGATAGAATTATTGATCATATCCAATCAAAAAACATGTATACTGAAAAAGATGCAGCAAAATTATTTCAACAAATAATGAGTGCAATAGTATATTGTCATGATAATGGTATAGCTCATCGTGATTTAAAGCCAGAAAATTTATTATATATAAATGAAGGAAGTGAAATAAATAATCCAATAAAAGTAATAGATTTTGGTTTAAGTGGAAACTTTGAAGAACAATCAAAAATGAATACTAAAGTAGGAACAGCATATTATGTAGCTCCTGAAGTTTTAAATGGTAAATATAATGAAAAATGTGATGTTTGGTCTGCTGGAGTAATATTATATATTTTATTAAGTGGAGAACCTCCTTTTAATGGTGCTAATGATAGAGAAATTTATAAAGCTATTTCTAAAATGATATATCAATTCCCTTTTAATAAATGGAAAAAAATTTCTAAAAATGCTATGGATTTAATTGAGAAATGCTTAGTTGTTGAAGATAAAAGATTATCTGCTAAAGAAGTTTTAGAACATCCTTGGTTTAATAAAATTAATGAAGAAGAAAATAATATTGATTTAGAAATTGATTTAGTATCATTTAAAAATTATATTAATTCATGTAAATTAAAAAAAATGACTTTAACTTATATTGCTAGTAGATTAAATGAAAATGAAGTTTCTCATTTAAGAGATATTTTCACTAGTTTTGATAAAAATAAAGATGGACATATTAATTTAGAAGAATTAAAAGATGGTTTGGAAAAATTACAAAGTCAAGAAATTGAAAATGAAGAAATTGAAAAAATTTTTTTAAGTTTAGACACTGATAAAAATGAAAAAATTGGATATACTGAATTTATTGCTTCTATTCTTGATGAAAGAACTTATTTAAATGAACAAAGATTATATGAAGCTTTTATTAATTTAGATAAAGATAAATCTGGGAAAATTACTAAAGACGAAATTAAAGATGTTATTATAAAAAATAATTATACCGATACTTGTCTTGACAAAATTATTGAGAAAGTTGATCAAAATGGAGATGGTGTTATTGATTATAATGAATTTCTAGATATGATGGGTTATAATAGAATGAAAGATGAATAAAATAAAAATAAAATTAAAGTTTACTTTATTAATTTTAAAAAAATTTAGTTTATTTTAAAAAAAAACTAATTTATTTTATATTCTTTAAAACATATCTTAAATTTAATATATATTAAAAATAAAGTAAATTAAAAAAATATTAAGAAGTCAATTAGAGGAATTTTTTATAAATAATTTTTATAAAAAGAAGTGAAAAAATTAAATTAAAAAAATAAATAAAATAAATGATGATATTTGAAAAAAAATAAGTTATAAGAAAATAATCAAATTAATTTTTATCATTGGTTATAAAATATAATAATTTATTCCAAAAATTTAAATTTAAAAAACCCAAAATGTAAAAATCTCCTCTCTAAACAATAAACTTATTAAAAGCCTCAAAAAAAAAACTAAAAAATAAACACGTCATAAAAAATTATCGGCAACCTCAATAAAAAATGTATAAAAAACCTAAAAAAGAAGAAAAAGCACTTAAAATTTGTCCAGGATATTTTCGCGGTTTTTTCAAATTATATTTAAAAAACTCAAAAAAATAAAAAAAAATAAAAAAAAAATGACTCAAACACCAAATATGATTAGACAAACTATATTTAAGGTGGAAAAAGAAAAGGAATACACAATTGATGTCGACGAAACAACAAATATAAGGGAACTCAAAAAAATTCTAGCTAATGCGGCTCATTTAAGGAAAAATTCTTTTAAAATTTATCATCAAAATGTAGATTATACCAATGATTTTGATGAAGATATTTTACTTGAACTTTTCCCAAACGAACAAAAAATTTATTTTACTTTAAATAAAATAGTATTAAAGGACGAAATAGAAGATGCTGTTTTACAAATAGATAATAATTTACCTTGTAATGAACATCCTGAAAAATTTCAAATATTTTATTGTTATACTTGTAATAGATCAATATGTAAAATTTGTTTAGATTTAAATCATAAAGATCATGATGTTAAAGAAAAATATGATTATTTGGCTCCTACTGATTTGCTTGTTGACAAAATATTTAAAGATGCTTATCAATATATTGCTGATAACAATTATGATCAAAGTAAGTTTGGTTTAGACTTAGAAGTTAAAATTAAAAATGTTTTAATCGAACAACTTAAACAAATGTTAGAAATTATTGGCTTAAATTTATGTGGATTAGTACGTTATTTTGTTAATCAAGTTAATACTTGTAAAAAAAATATTAATGATAATATTGGATTATTAAAAGATTATTCAATTGATGCTTATAAAGCTTTAAAAAATGATATTAGTACGAACCAAATTATTGTTAATGATGATATTTTTCTTACTTTAGATAAAAAAATTAAAGAAATTGAAAAAAATAAAGAAAAATTAAAAGAAAGTAATAAAAATTTTATTGAAATGAATTCAATGATAAAAGAAATTAACATGTATGTTGAAGAAGTTTATAATACTTTATTTTCTTATATTGAATCTTTTGTAAATCAAACTAAAATTGAAGAAATAAAAAAAAAAATAAGAAGTAAATTGGTTGAACAAATTTCTAAAGATGATATTTTCCATCAAATGTTTGAAGATATTACTGTTAAAAGGAAAAGTTTAATGAAATTGAATAATCAGACTTCAAATTCATTAAAAGGAGTTAATGATTCTAGAATGGAAGCTCAAAGAAATATTAAAGGTCCTTCTGTATTTAATATAAATAATAATTTAAATAACAAAAATGAAAAAGTTCTTTTTGGAAACAAAATTGTAAATACTAATATTAATTCGACAATGACAAGTAATATTAATTCAAATAATAATAATATTGAATCTAATCAATATCCTCTTGGTAATAATAATAATCTTTTTACTAATACTAATTATGTAAATAAGCAATTTAATGATTTAAATTCAACAGAAAAAAATATATTTATGCCAATGAATATAAATCAACAACAACCAAATATAAATCAAAATTCAAATCAACTATTTAATGCACAAAATAAAAACATTACAAATTTACAATATGAAACAAATAAAGATTTCAATTTATTGAATCAATCTATGAATCAAAATCCACAACAATTAAATAATAATATCTTTACTAATAAAGAAGTAATTATTGATGAAAAAATAACAAGAAATAATAATAATGAAATAAATACTCCTTTTCCCAATAATACGAACATTAATGATAATATTATTAAAGAAAAAAGAATAAATCTAAATAATCAAAATTATTCATCATTATCAAATAATATTTCTCAAACTGTTATTAATAATAATCCCTCAAATACAGAAATTTTAACAAAGAAAATTATCAACACAGAACATAATACTCCTTATAACATTAATCAAAATTTCACTTCCAATCAAAATAATACTTATTCAATAAATCAAAATTTAAATATGAATCCAAATATGAATATAAATAAAAATATAATTGAAGAAAAAACAATAATTAAAAAAGAAACAAATACAGTTCCTCAAAATATAATAGGAACAAAAACAACTACAATAGAAACAATAAATGGTACACAAACAGGTAGTATTTCAATAACAAAAGAAATAACATTTGGAAATAATAATAATATCAGTACTACATCAAATAATTCTGATACATTAATAAACAATACAACAAATAAAGCAAATAATACTATTCCAAATTTTCTAACAAATTTAAATAATGCAATTAATAATGAATTAAATGAGCCTCAAGTAGAAATAATAGATGAAGAAGTTCCAAAAACTTATATAGGAGATCCAAATAAAAATTCAATTATAAAAAATAAGAAAGATTCAATTAATATTATATATCCAATATCAAACACAAGTAGAGTAATAATAGAAACTTCCGAAGGAAATTCACCAAATGGGAAACAATTAGAAAAATTTATTGAATTTCCAGTAGCATCAGAAATAACTAAATTTTTAGAAGGAAATGGTTTTTGTAACTATAAAAATAAATTATATGTATCAGGTGGTTTATATAAAAATCTTCCATCATCATTTTTCATTAAATATGATCCTTCATATAAAACAGTAATAATAATGCCACCAATGAAAATAAATAGAGCTAATCACTCAATGATAGGATATGATGATAAAATATATTCAATTGGAGGAATAAATAATAATAAATGTGAATATTTTAGCATTAAAGAAATGAAATGGGAACCTATAGCAAATTTATTTGTTGAAGAAAGACAATTTCCAATGTTATACATTTATCATAATTTTTTATATGCTTTTGGAGGTTTAACTTCAAAAAATGAAATATTAAGTACTGTTGAAAGAATAAATTTAAAAAATCCAAAATCAAAATGGGAATTAGTTTCTTATACAAATCCTGATGGTATTGATACTAAAATTTATGGTTGTGGAATTATTCCTTGTGATGAAAATTCTATATTTTTATTTGGAGGAAAAAATAAGGATGGTTTATTAAAGAAAGTATTCAAATTTAATTTTAGCAATAATTCTTTTCAAAAATCTGGTTTTTATGCTGCTTTAGATTTACCTGTTTATTTTAAGGAAAATATATTACATAAGTTAAATAATAATCAATTTGGAGGAGTTTCTGAAAGTGATGAACATAGAGGTATTTTCCTTACTCTTCCTTCTGATTCTTAATGCTAAGATTGTTAATATTATTTAATTATAACTTTAATTATTTAATTAATTTATATTTTTTACATAATTAATATAATTTGTTTTTTTTTTATTTTATTATTGTTTTATCTTATCAATAAAAGTTCTTTAATTTATTTATCTTTTTTAATTAGTTTTTCAATATGAAGAAACCACCAAATTTAAAATTAAAAGATGTTGTTAAAAAAAAAAGAATTCATGCAATAAGTTCAGATTTTAAAGAAAGGAAAAAAAGATATGATGAATTAAAGGCATTAAGACAAGAGTTAAAGAAAAGAAAAGAAGAAGCTATAGAAAAAGCAAAAGCTGAAAGAAAAAGAATTGAAAGGAAAAGAAGACGAAAAGAAATTAATATGATTAAGAGTGGTAAATATGAAATTATTCAAAATCCAACTAAAATTAAAAAATGGAAAAGAAAAGCAAGAAAATTATTACAAAAATTACCTCCAGAGTTATTCTATGAAAAAAGTAAATAAATATTTAGTTTTTATTCAAATAATAAATATTTTTATTATGTTTAATTTTTTTTAAATGAATATAAATTTAAAAATTGATATTCCTAAAATTATTAATGCAATTCCAATAATTATTAATATTAAAAATTAGATAATATTTGAATATTTTTTTTTGAACAAAAATTAATCATTTTAGATTCTAATTTAATATTTTGAATGTGCTTCAAATTATATAATTTAATTTATATATATGTCAAGAGAGAATTTGGTGAAGTCATATTATGATTCAAAATATGTCATTCAAAATCAAATTCTTTTAAAAACACTTCAACAATTTACTAAAACAAATACCACAATTAATATTATAAGGAGATTTAGTCATAATACTTTTAATAGAAAATCAGAAAGATTTATAGAAAATAAAAAATTTACTTTAGAAAATGTATTTAAATATCCTTGTCAAGAAATTTTTAATTCTTATTCTGAAAATTTGATTTATAAACCAATAGATTATCCTCTTTATAAAGAAGAAGAAAAAGAAGAAATTAAAAAATCATTTTTATTAAGTATACTTCAACAAAGAAAGAATTCTGCAAAAAAAATTTCAATTTTTTTGAAAAATAAAATAGAACAAATTAAAATTAAAAAAGCTATATTATTAAAAACAATATTAAACAAAAGAAATAAATATATAATAAAAATTCAAAGTCATATAAGAAGTTATCTAGTTAAAAAATCTATCAATTGTATATTTAATTGTGAATATGTTTTTTTTTATTATCCTTCTCAAAACCTATTAAATAGTATACAAAATCAAAAAACAAATAAAATAAATTCAATCAAATGTAAAATATACAATAAAGATTCTCAAAGTAAAGAAATTTTATTTCAATATTGTAAATATTTAGATATTTACTTTTTATCTCTGTCTAATTTAAGAGTTATTAAAAAAAAATACAGAGTTAATTTTATTATTAATGAAAATACAATAATTGATCCAAGATATGAAGTAGATGTGGATAAGAAAGGTAATTTTTTTAATTTAATTCAAAAAAAAATGATATATAGATTTAAAAAAATGTCTAATTTTGTTAAAGAAGAGCATCATTCTAAATTTTGGGAAAGTATATTTGAAATTAAAAAAAAGAGCAAAAGAGCAAATAGTTTTGATAGTATATCTTTTACAAACTCAAATATTTCAAATGAAGGAAATAATAATTATTATTTTGAAAATGAAATATCAAATAAATATCAAATAAAATCAATCTTAAAAAATTCTGTAATTAATAATATAAATAAAAATAAAATTAAAACCAAAAGAAAAGTTAGTTTCAACAAAAAAATATTTTATTATTATTAAGTAAATTTATATGATATATGAATATAAATTTATTGGCTTTTTATCTTGTTAAATAATATATGATAAATTAGGAATTGTTAATAAAACCCAAAAGAATAATTTATAATTTTTATTAATATATAATAAAAAATATTCCATCATAAAATCAAATTTTAAATGAAATGTATAAATGGAATTTTTATATTTAAAATAATAATTTTATATAATTTAAAAAAATAAAATTTTTAATTTTTAAAAATAAACATAAAAAATTATTAAAACTATATCATTTCAAAGAAATATATAATAAAGTTAATTATGTAATAAAATTGGCAATTATTTTTTTTCCAAATAAAGTTTTGTTATATTAAAAATTATTATATATTTTAATAATTAAAAATTTGTATTAAATAAAAATAAAATTATAATGGGTAATTGTGGTTGTTTAGGAAAAAAATTAATTAAAACAAACTTTGTTAAAACAAAAGGTTCAAACGATTCAGAAGTAAATAAAGTTTTTTCTATAAATTCTGAAATTGATCAAATAAATAATGAAGACATTAATTTTACAAATAATAGTGAAAAAAGAAAAACAAAACATTATCAAACAAAAAAAACAGAAAAAACAGCTCATTCATCTGAAAAATATCAAAAATCTCAAACAAAATTTACCACTAATTCTCTAATAAAAAATAAATCAAGTTTTGATATTAATTTTAAAAAATCAACGAGTTTAAAAGGAAAAAATGAAATTGATATTGTTTTAATAGGAGAAAAACAAACAGGGAAAAGTGCTTTTATTATTAAATTAGTTGAAAATAAATTTGAAAATTTATATATTCCAACTGTATTCGTTGAAAGATATTCTAAAGAATTAACATATAATTTTAAAAAATATACTTTAAATTTTGAAGTTACTCCTGGAGTTGAAGAATATAAAGAAGATTATTCTTATTTATATTCTCATGCTAATTTTATTTTATTTTTTTATGATATTACTCAAAGTAATTGTATAGAAAGAGTTAAAAATTATGTTAAAAAAGAATTGAAAAATCAATTATTTTTATATTCTAATAATAATTCTAATATTTTTATCATTGGAAATAAAATTGATATTTATCCTGATATAAATAATGATGATATTAAGAATTATTGTAATGACCATTTGATTCATTTTTTTGAAATTTCTGTTAAAACAGGTATAGGCATATATTCTTTAATCAATAAAATTCTTGAATTATTTTATGAAATTTCTTCATAATAATAATTCATCTTTTTACTTTTATAAATAAATAAAGATAGTATATAAAAAAGAGAAATTAATATAATAAATTTTATCAAATATAGTTTGGATTGTTTATTCATTTCTTAAGAAATTTTAATATAATTAAATATTTCAAATGTCTTATATTAAATAAAAATTTATTTGATAAGGAACTATAAATAAAAATTAAACAAAAAACTGTATTTTTGTTAATTTATTTTAGGATTATAGAAAAACCAATTATATTTAAATTGTTTATAATTTTTTCAAAAGTTATCTTAAAATTATATCAAACATTCTATTCATTATAGAAGGATAAAAATCCCTTCAAATAAATTTACAATTTTAAAATAAAATTTATTGGTAATTCAAAAAATATTCGAAATAAAGAATCAAAATTTTTTAATTTATATATTTGTCCAAAAATCCTTCAAGAATTATTTGATTAATTTTTTTACATTAAAATTAGGAGCTATTTTTTTCAATTTGATAATTTTAATAATAAAAATTATAAAAATTGAATAACACACTCAAAATTTTCATAAATAGTAAAAAATTAATAAATGTATAAAATATATAATAAATTAAAAAATAAACTTAATTCTAAATGTATTCTTATTATAAATAAAAATACACTTTTTTTTTTGTAAAAGAGATTAAATTAATATAATTTTAATGTTCTTCTTACTCAATATTCTATTAAATTAATTTGGGTTTAATATTTTTATATTTAACATCAAAATTTTCACATTGATTAAAGTTAACCATTAAATATATTTAACATTATTTAATAAAATTAAATTTCAAATGACTTAATTTTTATATATCACTATTATACAAATTTAAATTATTATATATAATTTATGATTAATTGAGAACTTAATAAATCAAGAATAATTTCTTTGATTTGAGATACTTTCTCATAATATTCAAATTTATTTCCAGCTATTTTTTTAAAAACAATAGAATAAGTATTATTGGGCATTTCATAAAATTTAACCCCAACTATAGATAATTTTTTTTCAATGTGAAAACTATGATTATTTTTTTCACTTTCCTCATTATTTTGAATATTATTATAATATATTTCAAACTTTAGGATTTTTTTATTGGGATTTATTCTATCCACATTTATAATCCTTTCGACAATTAAATGTGCTAAACAATTAAAAAAATCAACAGGTTTATTTCTAAGTTTAGTAATAAGAAATAGATTCGAAAAGCCAAATTGAGTATCTAAAAAATGAATTTGAGTATTATCTTCAAAAATTTTATTAATAGATAAATTTAAAACTTTATATATTGAAGAATTTTTTTTTCTATGATTACCTTTAGTATTATTATTATTTATTTGACTATCATCTGAAGAAGATTTTTTTTGAGTTTCTAATTTATCCTTTATAATATTTTCCCTTAATTTAAATTCAGAAATAAGATCTTCATTATTTATTATTTTATCATCAAACCATTTATTATTAAAAATTTCATCTAAAGAAATTCTATCATTAGGATTAAATTGAATCATTTTAATAAACAATAATTTAAATTCATTAGATAATTCATCAACTTCAACATCATTATTTTTTAATTGTTTCCAATATTCAGAATATTGTTTCTTTAAAATATATTTATATAATTTATCTTTTCCAAAAGGTACTTCAAAAGGTTTTATTCCTGTAACTAACAAAAATAATAAAACTCCTAAAGAAAAAATATCTTTTTTTTTTCCATCATAAGGTTTTTTTAATAATATTTCAGGAGCTTGATATTCCAATGTTCCCACAATATTTTTTAATTTAATATTATCTTTTATATAAGTAGCATAACCAAAATCTGCAATTTTTGGATTAAATTTATCATCTAATAAAATATTTTCTAATTTTAAATCTCCATGAACTATATTATTTTCATGACAAGCTTTTATTCCTTTAATTATTCCCTTAAAAATTATTTTAGAAAAATCTTCATTAAATCCTTTTTTAGGGAAATAAATATAATTAAATAATTCTCCTTTTTCTGCGTATTCTAAAGTTAAATAGGGATAATTTTTAGAAGATGATTTTTTTTTCTTTATTGAACCTTCACCATAATCAATTAAATTAACTATATTTTCATGATGAATTAAACTTAAAATTTCACTTTCTCTTTTAAGAATATCATTTTTTTCTTCTTTTTTGTTTTCTTCTTCAACTTCATCTTCTTCTTCATCAATATCAATATCTCTTTTCATTATTTTTGTTGCATACTTTTTTTTATTTGTTATATCTTCTGTTAAATATACTACTGCGGTTGCTCCACTTCCAATTTTTGAAAGAAGATAATATTTTGAATCTAAAATTGGCTTCATTTGTTTCATAAATTTTAATTGATTTTCAAATAATTATAATTTTTTTTTTAAAAAGAAAATTACATTTATATTTCATTATTTATTATATATTATCTTTTATATATTTTTATTTTTAAATATTTATTAATTATTAATAAAATCAGAAATTATAATATTTATCAACAATAAAAATACTATCATTTTTTTTATGACATAAAGAATAAGGATAATAATTAATAAAAACATTATAATATTGCATAGGAATTTCAATTTCAGGATTTAAATCTAATGAATCATTTTGAATATAAAAACATTTTTGAATATTATTTAAATTATTATTAAATATATTAATCCCATTTTTCTTTTGAATATACTTAATTAAATCTTTTTTCCCTTGAGTCTTTGAATAAACAATTTGACATCTTTTTCCACTATTAAAGTTATTCCATTTTTTTCCATTGAATTCAGAAAAAAAATATAATATATGGATTGAATTTGTAAAATTAATAAATCCAAATCCTAAATTAGAATTATTTATTAAATCAAGAGGAAGATATAAAATATCAAATTTTTCAGAAAATTTAAGATTAATTTCATTTAATAATAATTCTAAGTTATATCTATTTGGTATATTTCTTATCATTAATGTTGTTCTTTTATCTTTTAATTTTAAAACATTATCTAAATGAATTATATTTTTAGGTGAATCAATACAAAAATTATTATTACTCTTTTTTTCATAATTATAATCTAAATTATTATTGCCTTGAGCAAATCCATTATAAAAATTAATAATTGAATAATAACCAACTCCTGAAAAAGAATTATTTAAATAGTTCATTCCACAATTATTTTTAATTTGGTTATTTGACAAATTATTTGAAGAATAATTACTAATATTTAATAGATTATGATTTGTATGATAATCAGTAAAAGAACAATTTGCAGATTCTTGAAAATTAGAAATTGTTTGACCAATAAAAGAATTATTAGAAATATCAGAATAAGAGTTATTCATTTCTTCAATTCCTGAAAAATTTAATGATTGCTCTTCTAAATTTTGCTCATTATTACCATTTTTTTCATTTCTCATATCTATTAAAGCTTTTGATATTTCTCTATTTATTTCATCATAATCATTATCTTTATTTTCAATTTCATTTTTGTTGAAATATTGATTTCCAATAATCATTTTTTATATTAATAAAAAGTTTATATGATATTTACTAAAATAAACATTAATAATAAAAAAAAATAATAAAAAAAAAAAAGAAAGAGTATTACACTTAGTTAAATTTATAAATATATTAATTAAAAATATATATTAATTTTAAAATTATATATTAAATAGAATGTGTAATGAACATAATAAACGTGCTATATAATCCATAAAGAAAATAAAAGGAAAAATTAAATAAAAAATAAAAAATTTAAAGAAGTGGATCATAAGCATTTTTAATTTTGGAAACAGAAGAAGGAATTTCATCTTTATCAAAATAAATTGTTTTATTTTTAGAAAGATCAATAGAAACATGCTTTTTCTTTTTAATCTTATTATTAATATTAACAGTTTGTGGAAAAATAACTTTAATATTATTTAATGATAAATTAATATCAGAATCCGCTTCAGTTTCTTCTTCACTTCTATTCCTCTTTTTATTTAATTTTATTTCTTTTGATTCCTCAATACTACATTTCCATTTATCTAAAACTTCTTTAATTAAATTTAAGAATGGAATATCCATATTCCAATTTTTAATTAAACTTCTTATTGAATTTAATTTATCAAACAAATGTAAATCTAAAATATCATTGGAATTAATAGGTAAAATTAGGAATATATTTAAAATATTATTTAATAAAGCTAAAATATGAAAAAGATGATGATTTAAATTATAAGATGGATATTTTAAAGTTTTTCTCTCTTTCCAAACCCAATTAAGTAAAGATAAATGACATTCTTCTTCATAAAACTCTTTTAAATCATTAAATTTATCACTGTTTAATAATATTGAATAAGTTAAATTATATTTTTGAAAAATATTTAAGGTATCTTCTTTCTTTATTATTTGGATTATATATGTTTCTAATTCATTCACAGAATTTGCTTTAAACGGTAGTTCAATTGGATTTTCAATTCCACAGAAATTTGAATTTGAAATGTTTAAATCTTCATTGTCTATAATTTGATATGTAGATTCTTCATTTAAAGGAATGTTTTTTTCTTCAGTTTTCTCCATCTTATATTCACTTTGGATTTTTGATTCAGTTTCAATCATTTTATTTATTTATATTTTTTTTTTTAACTATTTATATGATAAATTTGGGTAATTTGATAATAATTAAAAAATAGATTAAATTTTTATCTTATAATTTTTGAAATAATAATTTATTTAAAAATTTAAATAAAAAATATAATTTAAAAAAGATCACCTTCACTAATTTTTCTATGTTCATTTTCTATATTATCATTATATTTTTTCCTATTTAAAAATCTAAGATGAGGTAAATTTTCTTCATTTCTTTTATAATATTTTATAGTATAAAGTTCTTTTAAATCAGTTAAATATTCGAACCATTTTGGTAAAACATTAATATTTAATAAAAAACCAATTATTAAAACAAAATTTTCAATACATAAAAAAATAACAACTTTATAATAAGTATCATTATTAATTCTAAAACTTTTAGAAAATAAAACAACACCAATATTAGTTAATTGTCCAAAAAATACTAATAATGTCATTAAAAAATTATAAATTCCAATTCCATTCTCTTTATCTAAATGTTCGAATCTTTCAAAATAAAACATTTTAAATATATCTACAATTTTTTCAGTCCAAATTAAAATTAAAATAATTAAAGGAGTTAAAGGAGCACTTGAACTAAATAAACAAACAAAACCAAATAATATAATAATTTCAGTATATTCATAAATCATGTTATCTGCTTCTTCAACTAATAATTGATGAATAGTACTTTGATATTTAATATTTGAATATTCTATTAATTTATCTTTACTTTCTTTTTCATTTAAATTGGGATATTTCTCTTTAATCATATTTTTAATTGATTTTTTATATTGTTTTCTTCTATAATTATATAAAATTATAGGAACTCCAATTTCAATTAAATTATAAAAAAAAAATATCCCATAAGTAGTATATAATTGAATTTCCATTTCATGAATACATGTTCCAGCACATTGTTTTCCTGTATTTGGTTTAATAAATCCTATATAAAAACAAGCAGAATAATTATTCGTAAATTCAAATAAAAGTAATTTAATTGTTAAATCATTAATACTTTGATATTCTTTTTGATAATTCTCCCATTTATTTAATTTTTTTGCTATTACATTATATAATAAACCAAATAATTTTATTTGAATTGCATTTATTGATGCAAAAATAATTGAAACAAAAGTATCATGCCAAAAAGTTTTTGGAGTTATATCTATTTCATCTTCCTCATCTTCATATAAATTTATTAAATAAGTTTGTTTAAAATTTAATAAAAAAAATGTAATTATACATGTTAAAAACATCATAAAAAATAATACTAAATATGATACAAATTTTTTTATTCTTCTTTTTGATGGTTCAACAAATTTTAATTTTTCTCCAAAAACAAATTCTTTTTGTAAATCAGGTTTAAAATCTTCTCTATCAGGTTCTTGTCTAGTATAATATTCAGTACCCCAAAAATATGCGTATAATTTTTCTTTTTGTTTCCAACTTTGAAGAAATAAAAGAATCCAAATATTTGTTAAACCACAAAAAATTAATAATATTATATCTAAATAAGTTATTGGAGTTTTCCCTAAAAATTCTGGTTCCAAACCTAATGGAAGTAGTTTAATTAAAATTTCAACTAATATTCCTAATATTGAAGGAGGAATTAACCATATAATATAATCATTCACATATAAATAATAATATGATACACATTCACCTAAAAAGTTTCTTACTAAATTTATTAAATATTTTCCTTTTTTTTCTGAAAATATATTCCAAGATTTATCAAATAAATTTTTAGGTTTTAAAATTTCTTCATAACATTCATAATTTCTTTGATATATTTTCATAATTAGAACTTTTTTCTTTTTCAAATAATTTAAACTTAATAATTTATCAATGGATATAGTAATCAAACGTAATTTATCAATATTTCTATATTTAGAACATAATTGACAATTCATTTCTTTGTCTAAGGGAATATTTGGACATTCATGATATAAATCATTTTTTTCATATCTTCTATATTTTAATTCTTTATCTTTTTTAAATATTTTATAAGGAGGATAATTATATGGAATTAAAGTATTTAAATCTTCAAATTGAATAGGAGTATAAAAGCTTTCATTACTAATAGTGAAAAGTTGAGAATATTCTGATTCATCATCATTTTCGTTATTTTTATTATCATTAAAATCTTTTAAAGTTTTCATATCTTTTAATTTTTTAATATATTCTTTTTCAAATAAAACATATTTATATGCATATGGTTTTAATTGTAAAGGATAATTACTTATCTCGGCTAAAAAATCATATATTTCTTCATTTCCATATATAATAATCATTAAATTTTCCTTTTGTTCTCCTAACTCTAATTTAACTTTTAAATGAGTAAAATATTTAATTAATGAACATATTAAATATATTATATCTTCATATTGAATCTCATAATAACAACTTTTTAATTTAGGAAAATTATTATTTAAATATTCCATTCCTTTCTCGTAATAATTTTTATTTTCTTTTTCAATTTTTTTTCCAATTTTCTCAGAATAAAGTTTTAAAATATTATCAACTAATTTATCATAACCTAAATTAATTTTAGATAATAATTTATTAATAAATTTAATATTTTTTCTTGTATCTTCTAAATTTTTCATAATATCTTCAATTTTAACTTCTTGAATATTTTTATATTTAGTCATTTTTTTCATTATATTAATATCATCTTCTTCTTCTTCTTCAATTCTTTGAGATTCATTAACTCTATGAACATTACTTTTTTTACTTTTAATTGAAAATCTATAATCTTCAATATTTTCTGAATTTTTTTTACTTATTGGTAATGAAATTGCAATTTCTTTACTTAATTCTTTTTTAAATTTTTGATTTTCTTTGTTTTCTATATTTTCCAGATTATCTGTTTTTTGAAATTCTGGAATTGATTCAATCAATTGGTTTTTAGAATATGGAAAATATTTTTCATGGAAATCAGTTGGACAATTTAAAACTAACATATAATATACATCTTTTTTTGGTGGTTGTTCTTCTGAAAATAAATCAGTTAAATTTGAAACTTGAGATAAAATTTCTTTTGATAATTGAATTATACTATATTTTATTTATATATTTTACTTGTCTGAACGATGAAAAAAATCTTCTTTTGTTGTTAAAAAATTTTCATCTTCTAATTCTTTGCTTTTCATTAATTTTTTTCTATTCAATTAATATATTATTAAATTATAAAATTTTTTATTTTTGTTTGGTTTCATGGTTTTAAAATAATAATGTTTATTTTTATTTGCTTTGAAATTATTTTAAAATTAAATTGAAAAAAATGAAAAGAAATAATAAAAGTAAAAAAAAAGTTAATGAGAAGTTTAAATCAAATAATGAAAATAATTTATTATATAAAACAAATTTAACAATTCAAAAGTATATAAATAATAGGTTAAAAGAAATAAATAATAATAATGATTCTTCATTATCAATAAAAAAAAACAATAATAATATGAATCAGAATTTATTAAAAAAAAATAAATATAATTTGTATCATACAAATACAAGTTCAACAACCTTAAGTGAAAAATCAACAATAAATAATAATAATATAAGTAGAGATGTTAATCAAATGAATTTAATTTCTTTTGATATTGATGAAGATTATATAAAAGAGAAAATACATGAGTTAGAATTAATAAAAGAAGAAAATGAAAATTTAAAAAAACAAATTGAATTAACTAAACAAAAAGAAAATAATCTTGAATATATATTAAATCATATTTTAAATAATCCTTATATTCAACAAAAAAATTTTTTAATACAAGTGAATAAAAAGAAAAGTAAAAGAATAACTAAATATACAAGAACTGATAATGAAGAAATATATATTGATCAAAAAGGTAATTGTATAAAAGAAGTTATAAATGAGCAAAAAAAATAATTTTGCTTTCAAAAAATAAATTTTATTAATATTTTAGTGTAAAATAAATTTTTTTCATTTAAAAACCTCTTATACATAAATCATAATAAATAAATCAAAAAAAGAAAAAAAACAAGAAAAATTATTATTTTATTTCCTAACAAATAAAAAAAAAAAATAAAAAAAATAGCCTTAAAATAATTCCAAATATATTAATAAAAAGACTTTTTATTTTTTAAAAAGATAAATTAAATATTAAAACTTATTTCTTAGTAATTTTCTTTTTAACATTTTTAGGAGGTTCATTATTGACATTAACAAATTCATCTCTTTCTTTTTTTTGTTCATCCATAAATCTTTTTAAAATATCTTTATCAGGGTCAAAGTTACTTTTAACTTCATCTTCTTCGTCTTTTCTATTTTCAACAACAGGAGGAAGCTTAAAATCTGTTCTTGAAGCTCTTGAAATTCTAGAAAGAGTATCAAATAATCTACTTGTCTTTCTTTTATTTACTCTTTTAACCATAGTTTGTATTGGTTGATATGATTTTTCTACTTCATTTTCTTTTCCTATTTCTTTCATCATTTGAATAAATTCTTGCTTTGAATGCATTAAAAATAATAAATCAAATTTACGAGATGATTGGTATAAAAATTCATTATATTCTTTTATTATTGATTCTTCTTCTTCTGTTAATTTTATTTCTTTCTCTTCTTCTTCTACTTTATCCTCTTTTACTTCTTCTTCTTTTTTTTCTTCCTCTTTTTTTTCTTCCTCTTTTTCTTCTTCTACTTGTTCAATTTTTGCTGCTTGATCATTACCTCCTTCTTGTAAATCTATTAATTCATCATCATTTAATACAATATTTTTTTTTTTTTCTTCATTTTTTTCTTCTTTTTTTTCTTCTTTTTCTTCTTTTTCTTCATTTTCTTCTTTTTTTTCTTCTTTTTCTTCATTTTTATCTACTGTTTCTTCCTTTTTTTCAGTTTCAACATTTGTAGTTTGAATATTATTATCTTCTTTTTTTAATTTTGGTTCATTTTTTAACTCAATTTCTTCTTTTTCAGTATACATTTCTTCTTTTTGATCATGTTTATTTCTAGGATCTTTATCATCAATTTCTTTTAAAGTTTTCATATTTTCTAAAACTTTACTATAAGATAAATTAACTAGATTATGTTTTTCTCCTAAATCATATAATTGTTTATTTAATAATTTTTCTTTTTCAATTAATTCTTTTTCTTCATCTTCAATATGTGTTGTTGGTATTGTTGATATTGTTTTTGAATCATCTTTTTCTTCTTCTTGAACTAAAACTTGGTTTTTTAATTCAATATATTTATTATTTAACTCTATTAATTCTTTATTTAAATCTTTTCTTTTTTTTTCTTCTTCAGCAACTCTTTTAACACAATAATTATATCTTTTATCTCTTAATAAAATAATATCAACTAATAAATCTAAATCTTCAGTTCCTGTTATATCTCTTATATCATCTAATGTTTCTTCTATTTTTTCATTATTTTTTAATAATTCACTCATTTTTTCTCTTAAATATTGATTAAACAATACTAATAAATGTAATTCATTTCTTTTTTCAACTTCTTGTTTATCTTGTGAATCATTTTTTGCATCTTGTTGAATTTTTTTTTGTCTTTCTTTTCTTTCATCAGCAGATTGAATAAACATATATTTTTGTTTAATTATAGTTTCATAATAACTAATTAAAAGAGCTTGTTCATTTTTATCGAATTTATTTTTTTGATTTTGATCACTAACTTGAAAATTAACATCATTTCTTTTTTGTCTAATATTATTTTCTGATAATCTTGCTTTTTCTAATTTTTTATCAAGGACTTTCCCTTTATTTTCAACTTGTAAAATTTCTTTTTGAATTAATAATATATCTTGATTTAATTTATCTACTTGTTTTTGAAGTGTTTTTTTATTATAATTTTCTTCAGCTTTTCTCCCATTTTTAGTATTAATAACATCTTTCATTGTTTGAATAGTTTCTTTATTTTCTTTTGCTTTTTTTTTTGTTTTTGAATCCATTCCTTGTAAAGCTTTTATTTTTTTATCTAATAATTCACTTTGTTCAATTTTAATATTTGATTCTCTTGTTAATTTATCATATTCTGATTTATGTTGAATTAATATATCTGTTAATTGATCCATTTGACTTTGTATTAATTGTTGTATACTTTCTTGATTTGATGCTAAAAGATATTGTTTTTTTTTCTGAGTTAAATAACGACTTTCTGGTTTTTCTTCTTCAAAATTTGGATATACTGGTTTTTCTTCTTCTATTTCAGTTTCCATTTTTTTAATTAAATTTTTGTATGATATTTTTTACATTTTATTTTTAATTTATTTATAATTGTTAATTTATATATTTATTAATTATGTATTCTTATTTATAATGTTTTCTTTTACTGTTTTTTTTGACTTTTTTATATGGTATTATTAGATGAAATTAATGAAAATTTTAAAAAAAATAAAATGAAATTGGTTTTTAGATTTTTACATTTATATAAAAAATTAATAATTCATCTTTATTTCTTAAAAATATTTTTCATTTTTTTTTATTTTTTTCTATATCTTATAATTTTTATTTTCTTCAGTATAATTAAAAATGGCATCATTACCTTTAATATTCATTTCATTTTGATAATTACTATTTTTTTTACCAGAATTATTACTATCACTTAAAGAAGAGACATCTTTAAATTTAATACATTGAATAAAATTAGTTTGATATATTTTTAATCCACTATTATTACTAGCATAACTAATTCTTGATTGATCTTTTTCTTTTTCTTTAATAGTAGAATGATTAGAACTATTTTTATTTTCATATTCTCTTCTTTCTTCTTTTAATTTACCTAATGTTTCTTCTAAAGATTGTGTTTGAAAAAATTGCATATATCTAGGTTGAATATTTTGATATTTAGAAATACTTTTATTTTTCTTTAATTTTTTAATTGAATTATTTCTATTTTCTTTATTAAATGATTTATTATTTGAATAACTTGAATTTTTTTTTAGACTTTGACTATGATTTAAATCTTTTTTTGTATTATATATTTTTCTTCCTTTATTATATAATTTATCAAATATTTCGTTTATTTTTTTATTTGGAATTTTAATTGTTTTACTTTGAATTTCATTTTCAATTTTTTCATTTTCTTTCTTAATTTCTTCTTCTTTTTTTTGCTTTTCAATCTTAATTTTTTCTTTACTGATTTTTTGAAATTCAATAAATCTTTTATCATAAATTTTTTTCCATTCTTGTGTTGAATATTTCTTCTTATTTCCATTATTTTTAATATTATTTAACATTTGTTGTGCTCTTTCTTTTGCTTCATATCTTCTATTTGCATCTTCAATTAATCTATTAAATCCTTCTATTCTTTCTTGTTCACTTCTAATTTCTCTTTTATGTTCTATTAAATAATTTTTCCTATTTTCTAATCCTTTTTTCCTTTCTAATATTGCATAGTTTCTTTTAATAAATGCATCAAAATTTTTCTTTCTTTCTTCTCTTTTTTTTCTTTTTTCTTCATTTATTCTAAAATTATCATCTTTTGAATTCTTAAATAAAGTTATTGTTTCTAATGTATATATTTTTGGAGTTAAATATTGATAAGATTTGGATTTAATTAATATTATTTTTTCATCTTTAAATGATTTTCTATTATTATTTCTCATTGAAAAAGGAATATTCGAAATTACATTTTGAATGTTATTTGATTTCATTATTTATTTTATGATTATATTTATATTATATAATATTTAATCTATTACTTATATATACAATATATTTTTAAATAATATATTTACCACTTTAATATAACAAAAATTATATTTGTGATAGATTAAACAAAGATAATATGTTATATTTTTTCATATATTCTCAAACAATTAATTTTTAATTTTTTCATAAAAAAAATATTTGAAAAATGAAATATTTTTATAATAAATCAAAATTAGTGTAATAACATTCGTTTATGTATAAAGTAAAATTTTTATTTTCATTTTTTAATTTGTCTTGACAATAATCAAAAGATAATTTTTTAAAAGATATCAAATCTTCAAATTGATTGAAGAAAGGATATCTTATAATTAATTGTTGAATTAAATATCTTAAATCTTCTGAAATTTCAATTTTATCATTTGTTCGTTCGTTATCATATTCAAGATTAAAAAATCTTGATTTATCTTGATTTTTAAATAATTGTTTTTTAAAATTAATCAAATCTACGTTTTTATGAATCTCATTTTTATTTTTATTATTATAATTAATTTTATATAAATTTTCTGTAGAATTACCTTTGGTAGAATTTGAACTATTTGAAAAATTATCTTCTTTAGAATAAATAAATTTAACATTTGGTAAATAAGTATTAAAAGGAATATTTAAATTTTTAATAAAATTAATATTTTCAAAAGAACCATAATTTATAATTTTTTTAGCTAATTTTATATGTTCAGAATAACCGAATTTTGAATTAGGATTAATAATATCATTTTTATTTGCAAAATAATGTAAAAACATACATTTATCTTTATTATAGCATTCTATATTATTTAGAAAGTGAATACAATATTTAGTAGTTCCAAAAAACGCTCTAACTAAATTTCCTTCAATTATTATTGAATCAACAGATAAAATTGCGTATGATGCTTCTTCTTTATTTGAAAATGTTATATATGCTGAATTTGATTTTTTCTTTGATATTTCATCATTTTTAGATGATATCATTATTTTTGTTATTTTACCAAATTGACCAAAATATTCTTTCGATGATAGAATATTTTCATCAAAAATGGAATCTGGAAATCCTAAAAAATGAACTAAATTCTTTTGAATTATTCTTTGTTTTGAATAATAATGAAAGTTTTGAGGAGTGAAAAATAATTTTTGATTATTTTCATTTTGACTTAATTGAAGAGCACTTAACATTAATTTCAATTTTAAGTTTTTATTTATTTATGATTTTTTTAATTATATTATGCGTAAATATCGATGAAAAAGGATTGTTAATTATAAGTTATATGAAAAATTAATAATCAAAAATATATTAATAGCTTTCAATTTATAATTTTATTATATATATAGAAGAATAACATTATATTCAATAATTCTAATCTTTTTTTTTTCACGAAACTTATCATCCAATTACGAGTTATTTATATTTTAATATAAATTTATATAGAAAAAAATGATTTTTTTCATCAAATAAAATTTAATAAAATATTTCTTCTATTTTTTTAAAATCAAAGAAAAAAAAAATCAAAAAATATCATAATATTAAAAGATAATAAATATTATAATAAATGTAATATAAATGTTTAGTTACCATAAAAAAAATTAAATAAATTTTAATTAAAATAAAATTTAATATTTTAAAAAAAAATATAAATGGAAAACAATCAGAAAAAAAAATCAGGAAAATCAAAAGGATCAAAAAGAAAAAACCAAGAAAAAGAAATTGAAAAGCCTTCAAAGAAAGAAAATAAAAAAACAGAAGAATTTAAAGAAGAAAAAGGAAAAAAAATAGTAAAAGAAGAATTACCACCAAAAGAAGAAGAAATACAAGAAGTAGAAATCCCAGAGTAAAATTAATAAAAAAAATATATAATAATTTTATAGAGAAGAAGTTCCTGAAATGGAAGACGCTAAAATAAATACTCAAATACATCCAAATGTATTTGGTAATCAATTAATTCCTTTAGAAGATTTAGAAAGAAATTCCGGTTCTTTTCAAATTCAAGATGATAATTATAATATTCCTAATTTAACTCTTTTAACTACTGTTGTTAAACCTTTTGATCAAGTTTTAGAATTAGATGAAGAATGGAATTATGATGTTTTACATACTGAAATTGGACAAATTGTTCGTTCTCAATATGGTGAATATTATCAAAAATAAAACAAATATTTTTAAATGTTTTATAAATACAAATTATTTCATAAAATCAATTATTTTTTAATACAATTATTAAATTATATTTAAATGAGCAAATAAAAATGATATAAATAAAATAAAAACAAACAAAATAAAAAAAATAAAAAAGGATAAAAAAAATTGAAAAAACTCATATAAAAAATAGTGAAAAAAATCAAAATTAATTATTAATAATATGTTTATAAACTCAAAAATAAAAAATATAAATATAAAAAAATGTCAGATGAAGTTAAAAAAGCTCAAAATTTAAATCCAAAAGAAGAAGAAACAATATTTCACAAAATAGTAAATGGAACAATCCCATCTACAAAAGTATATGAAGATCAAGATGTATATGCCTTTAGAGATATAAGTCCAGTAGCTCCAACTCACATAATAATTATACCAAAAGTTTTAAATGGATTAAATATGCTTTCATCAGCTCAAAAAGAACATATTGAAATATTAGGTAAATTACTTTATTCCGCTTCATTAATTGCTAAACAAGAAAAATTAGATAAAGGTTATAGAATTGTTATTAATTGTGATACTCATGGTTGTCAAAGTGTTAATTATATACATTTACATTTAATTGGAGGAAAACAATTAGGTTGGCCACCTGGAGTTTAAATATAGTTAATTTTTAATATTTTATTTAATCAAAAATTTATTATTTTTTTATATTTTTTTTTAATTTTATTTAATTGTTTTAAAATATGAAAAAGTATATTTGTTCTTTATTATTTTTTTTATTCTTCTTTGAAAATATTAATTGCTTATTTTTCCAAGTTCTTCAAGGGAAAACTGAATGTATAAGTCAGAATAAAAAAAAAGGTGAAGAATTTAAAATTAAATATTATTTATCAGGTCAAACAGAAGAAGGTAATTTAATTATAATATATTCACCATCAAATAAGAAAATTTGGGAAGGAAATAAAAAAAAAAATGATAAATTATCATTTCAAGCAATAGAAAATGGATATCATAGATTTTGTGTAACTAATAAAAGTAAAGGAAGTTTAACAGTAACATTTCAATTTCCAGAAGAAATAAAAACTTCTCAATTATTATCTACTGAAAATATTGATGAAGTTAGTAAATCAATTAATGAAATGAATAAGAAATTAAATAATATACAATTTAATATTAGAAATAATGCTGTTAGAAGAGGAGAACATTCTAAAATTACTCAAGATATTAGATATAAAATTTCTATTTATAATTATGTTAAAATTACTTTTTGGATTTTATTTTCTATATTTCAAATTTGTATTGTTACTACTATTTTCAAAGATTTTCAAATTGTTAATAAAATTTCAATAAATACTAAAAGTGAAATAAGTAAGTTAAAAGACACTGAACAAGATAAGGAAATTAAGAAGAAAGATGTATATCTTTAAAAAAAGTAAATTAAAAATATATATTTTTGAAAATATAAAATTTTTTTTAAATTTCAATTCTTTTTTTGAAAAATAATCTATAAATGAATAAATAAATTTGAAATTAAGAAAGTCTATTTTTTAATTTCTTGGTTAAATTTATAAATAAATTAAATTAATTTTAAATTTAAAAAATAATTTTTAAGAATCAATACTTTTTATTTTAAAATTCAAAACAAATAATTAAATTTAAATTTCAAATAAAACAAATCAAAAACAAAAATAAACATCAAAAAAAATTGAAAAAAATATTAAAAACTTCCAGAAAAAAAAAGAAAATAAAAATTTATTTTGAAGTTAATTCCCTAACCCCAATCCAATTATCAGGAGCTTTATAATTACATTTTTCAAAATATGCTAAAAGAGTTTTAGCAGGTCCATCATTTTTATTTAATTCTAAACATTTTTTAAATTTATTTCCAGCATTTCTGAAATCTCCTTTTTTATAAAAAGCAATTCCTTCATCCCAAATAGAATAAAATTCTTCATTTCTCCCAGTTTCAAGCATTTCCAAATAACTACTTTTTTGTAAAACTAATCTCGCAGCACTTTTCATTAATTCAACTTCTCTTTGAAAAGCATCTTTTTTATCAGCATATCTTTTTCTTTTATCTTTATTACTTAAAATAACAATATTTTTATTTTTTTGTGGAGTAATATTTAAATTAACATCAACAGTATATAAATCTAAAGGTTGTTCACTTCCTTTAACATAAACACAATCAATAAATCTACATATATGTTTCATATCTTTCGAAAATAAATTATATAATGGACCACTGATTAATAAGCTTAATCCAAATTGTCTTGTTGCTGTTTCTAATCTTGCTGCAATATTTACATTTGGACTTAAATATGATGCATCTATTTTATATGTGGATCCTACTGCTCCTTCTATACCATATCCTATATGAAGACCAAAACCCATATTTAATTTAAAGTCTGGTATTCTTTTTAATATTTCTTCATTTTGCCTATAATTTAAAATATTAAAGTTTTTATTTATTTTCATTATTATTCTTAAACATGCTAATGCTGATTGATCAGCTGTAATTGCTACCATTGGATTTGATGGATCTATTTCAAGTAAATTATCTTTTTTCTGCATTGTTACATTTCCTTCTTTATCTCTTACTGGAGTCTCATTATAAAATTTCCAAACATTTAAAAAGGATTCTCCTATATTTTTATTTGTTGATCCACCAAATCTATCTACACTTGAATGTACTATATCTGCTATTTCATTTATTAATAATATTGTCTTTTCTTCTAATGCTAAATTTATTTCTTCAAATTGTCTTATATCACAAAAACCAAATATTGCTGTTTTTTTCTTTCCTTTTAATCTTGGGTTTAAATCTTGTCCACTTGTTATATTTTTCTTTATTATTTCTCCTCCGGCTTCTCCAAATGATATTGCTAATAATGCTGATATTTTTATTATTGCTGCTTTAATTACTGAAACTTCATAATTTTCTTCTTCTTCAGATTTGTCTTTATTTTGATTTTGTTCTTCATTTTGATCTAACATTGCTTTTACACCTGTTTGTAAATTTTCTACATTTTTTGCATTTATTGGATCTTTTGATACATTTTCTACAATTTCTATCATTATTTCTAAAGGACCTAAAACTAAATTTCTTGCATCATTTTCAAATAATATTGCAGCTCCTGATAACATTATACATACAAATATTGTTTGAAATATATTTAATACTCCTGTTAATTTTGTTTCTTTTAATATTGAATATACTATACTTACTTGACCATTTGCTGAAAATACTGTTTTTACTTCTTTATATCTAAATCTTGTTGTATTATATTTTGGATTCTGATATAATGCACTTCCATTATATGTAATATTTATTGGAGGAAATTTAGAATCAAAAGTTTGATTTAAAGTTGATTCACTTAATATTTTATTATTTGCTTGAAATAAATCATAACTTGCTGAAATAATTTGTGCTATTAATTCATAAACAACTGATGTATCAGTTTCATAAAAATCATCTGATAATAATGGGAAACATATTAATAATACTAATATTAGAATTATTACTTTTTGAGTTATTGATTCTGATATTATTTTTGATATTTTACTTTCTTTTACAAATTTTTCTAAATCTTCTTCATCTAAATCTCCTATTGAGCTTGTTCTACTCTCTTTACTTTTAGATAAATTACCTTTTTTTTCATCTACTTTGGCATTTATATTTATATCATTTTCTTCTTTTTTTTGTAAAAAATTTTCACCTGTAGTTAAAGGAGTAGGAGAACCTTTCAGATTGGAATTAGAATTTAAAATAAGATTATTTGCTTCAGTTGCCTCTCTTTCAGTTTCTTTACCTTTATCCTTATCAGTATTTTCTCTCTCATTAATATTATTAACAACAATTTTATTATCTCCCCCTTTATTATTCTTATTATCATTTTTCTCATTATTATTCTCTTTATTAACATTATTATTATCATCATTTGCATTATTATTTTCATTATTATTATTTCCATTATTATTAACATTATTATTATTGTTATCATTCCCTTGATTAGCAGCATTAACTATAGTTTCAATGGTATTAAAAGATTCTTTGTTTTCACTATGACTTCCACTGTTATTACTTCCTCTAATTCCTCGAAGAAAATTAGGATAATCTTTTTTAAAATTATCATTATCTTTTTTTCCTTTTCTCATCGCATCAGCTAATTCCCTTTCTTTTTTCTTCATTTTTTCTTGATTCTCTCTTGCAGTGACAACACTCTTATATAATTTGACCATTCTAATTAATCTAACAATTCTAATAACTCTTAAAACTCTTGTGGCTCTACTAGCAGAACTAACTTTACTCATAGCTTTTGCTGCTTGAACAGAACTTTTATAACTTTTTTGTCTTGCACTTCCATAACCTAAAACAGGATTCATTACCCAATCAATATCTTGAACAAGTGAAACAGTTGCTACTAAATCTAACCAAAAAAAAAAAGACCAAGTATAATCAACTTTAGATATTATATTTAACACCCATTCTAAAAAAAAGATTCCTACTAAAATACATTGAATTACATTAAATGCATAATCAACTTTTGTTCTTAAAAAAGCTGATTGAAAATCACTTGAAAAAAGAGCATATATTGTTAATATTGACATAAATACTAATACTGGAGCTGAATCAAGAAATTTTGCTATTTTTTTCTTCCAAATTGGTCTTTTTGAAGATGTTGATAATCTTCTTGAACGAGATAATGTTTGAGAATTTGATATTTTTGATTTTGATGATGCAAATGGTATATCATTTTCATTAATGTTTTCTTCATCTTCATTTTCTTGATCTGAATTTTTATCTGTTTTTATGTTTTTTAAACCTTTTAAACTGTTTTGATGGAGAAATGAAGAACGACGACGAACATTTGATCTTGGTGTTGGAGTTTGAGGTTGCATTTTTTTTTATTTTGTAAAAAATATTTTTTTTAGAAAAGAAAGTAATTATTTTCCTCTATTAAGGGAATTTTTTATTAAAATATTATTTTTTTTCTAGTTTTTATAATTTTTTTTATAAATCGTTTTTTTAAGGAAGATAATTAATTATTTATTATTTTTCGGTTTTTAAATTATTTATTTTATGATATTTATTTATATTATTATGGGGATTGGGGATTGGGGATTGGGGATTGGGGAT